>Ga0160419_100351_pt1 | contig 30924 bp, 25 predicted proteins | sample CelAP2metagpilot_2_FD_108196 | JGI IMG/M metagenome (GOLD analysis project Ga0160419, IMG submission 108196) | Phycosphere-associated microbial communities from Cellana algal ponds in Kailua-Kona, Hawaii, USA - Cellana AP2-4-25 metagenome pilot ... | reverse complement strand
AGTACACTCGGAGGATGAGATGGCTATTGGGAGAGGGCCGGACCCGTTACTATTTATATATAGGAAATACCTAATAGTACTATACTACCTGTAACCGCTAGTCTAGTCTGTAACCGTAAAAGATGAGTCCGTACCGTACATAGGTTAATTATTAATTACCTTTCCAAGTCGTTTGCGAATGTCTTGGTTTACCGTGCGAATGCGTTCAAGCAATGTTGCTTTGTCTTGTTTGTGTTCCCGAACAGCTTCTTTCAACGGGTTTACCGGGTATACGGGATCTTCGTCAGAGTAATACGATTGGTAATCAGAGTCTGACTCATACCATCTCGCTTTAGCGTCTTGCTCTTTGTTTATTTTTTGAAGTTCTTCGTCCGATTCTGAATTATACCCTCCCCATTCCGAGTCAGAGTCGCCATTCGAGGTTAAATCAACCACTTCAGTCGTTGGAGTTGTGCTTTTCTTTGGTTTTTTCTTAGTGACGCGTTTTGCTTTTGCGTTTTTTTCCACTGACTCGCGCACAGCTTTCAAGTCTTTTTTTAATTCAGCCATTTGATCCAAGAAGCTATTTTGTAAAACAGTCATGCTTCTTTCGTGGTCTTGCTTTATTTCGTCCAAGTCAGACCTTAATTTCTCTTTTTGGTCTTTAATTTGTTTCATGGTAAATGCCAATGTATCAATTGATTGGTCGTTCTCGACCACTTTATCGTACAACTCGTCGTAACCCGACTTGAAGCGTTTGATTTCCCGTACGTAACGTTCTTGAGTTTCGTCATATAAATGACATACTTCGGAAGCAAATTCCGGGTCCGAACGAATTCGGTCAGAGGCCTCGGCCACCTTTTTAGCCACTCGATTGATTCTTCCGCGAGTTTGTTTCATTTTTTTTGTTTCAATTTTTGCTTTTTTGATTTTGCTTTGGTTTGTTATTTTTTGATGTTTGACAAATTCATTTTTTTAATTTTCCATTTTCCTGTTTTTGCAAAAACTATTTTTAGAAATGGACTTTTAGTAATTGCGGCGCAACAATTAACAAAATACTATTACAGTTTAGTTATGTACATACTAGAAATGATCTGAAAAGCGCCAAAACTATTTTTAAAAATGGATTTTCAGTAATTGCGAAAGCGATAACCGCCGAAACTATTTTTAGAATTAATTGCGGTGAGACAAATCCCGTTACATTCTAAAATAGACGTTAGTCTCCAAAAGGTAGGACTGGTGTAGCCGGTAACCGTTCATGAACTAGCCGTGTACAACGGCCACCTTTATCATTACGCCATCCACACGCACGGTAGTACCTTGTATCAACTAATTGTGCGTATTGAATCACAACCGTTGTAAAGTTTCGATAGAGTTCAACCAATTCTAATAAATTGCCGTCTCTCGAACACGTCTCACCAATGGTCGGCGAGTCCGTGGGTGTGCTTGTAGGAGTTCCAGATGGAGCCCAAGTAGGTCCCCAGGTTGGCGATGAGGTGGGAGTTCTAATGGGTACATTTGTCGGAGATACTGTTGGGTGATGTGTGTAGGGTACCTGTTGACAGACCGGATAGTACCGTATGCGTCCGTCTTCTGTGAATCCCTTTTCCCATTTACAGAAACAGTTGACTTTGGGGATCCAGTTTCGTTCTGCACAGAGTTTTTCCAACAAGTCTTCTTCAAAGTAGAAATCGTCATCATCAGGTGGGTACGGATCTTCTGAATAATAGTCATCGTCACTTGCGCGTGCGCCCAGGGTAATAACAAGTACTACAAGTGAAACACTAATTAAAATTGAAAAGAGTAGAGCGAGTTTATTCTTTCTTAAGGCCATCTTTATCTTCTACTGTCTTATCAGATATATCTTCTTCTGACTCTTCGTCTATCTTATCAGCGTCAAGACCCTTCTCTATGGTTCGCCTCATCTTTTCTTTTGTGCATAAATCAGAAACACGTTTGAAGAATGAGATTGTTACGACCATCTCTTCCATAAGTTCACCCAATTCGTCTTCAGACATCTGTGGCATATTACCAGAGAGTTCAGTGATCTTCTGGTTCATCTCTTCTGCGTAGCGTATGTGTCGTTCATTCTTGGTTTCTTTGCCCTTTGCCTCAACCGGCATAGTTTCTGTAACAGTCGAGTCCGACATGGATTAGAAACGATAGAATTACTGCAATAAGTGTAGCGTAAGAACAATACAATGTAATATAGATTGAAGGTGGTAGACCCGAGTCTGTAGAGATTTCAACTGTTTCTTCTTTGGTTTCAACGTCGCACGGAGTGGTGTCGCTATTCTCTACGTGTTCTTCTTCGTCTTTGTTTTGGTTTCGTTTACACATTTGTGATCGGGTTTTCATTTCTTTTAACATTTAATCAGATATATTCTAAACAGGAAATGGATGCTCTCCTTGTAATAAATGATGTGGCTCTAATGCATCAATCTGTTCGTTTGCATCGTATTTCAACATCTGTATACCTTCGCGCATAAGTCCATTATACAATGCAAATGTCGCTACTCGAACACCGACTGGGTAGTCTTGTAAGTCTTGGTCCTTTACCGCAATTGGAACTGGAACGACAGGGACACCTGGCCACTCTGAATTGGAAATAAACGGCGTCTCTTCGGCTTTGTACCTTTGATCGATAACATAATGTCGGCTACTTCGAATATATCCGTGTCTTCGTATATATCGTTGTCCCGGTGGCGGCGCCGGTTTCGGGAACGGGACGAGATTGACTCTTCGTTCTGCAGTGGAGAACAAGTCTCTGAATCGGATTCGGTGATGCCCGATCCCGAGCTCGTCATCGGTTGAGTTGACCAGTCTAAAGTACGTTTCTCGTTTGCAGCTGATGAACCCTTCCAAATCTGGGATGTTACGGACGTAATAGAGGCAGGGGGAGATGATGAACTTGACGAAGAGCGGGGTATATTCTTCGTTTTCAACATGTTCGACGAGCGTAATGGAGAACATGTGTGTCCCGCAGTTTTTGTGAACAATTCGCGTTTGTGCGAGCTGCCCAAAGGGTACAACGTTTTGTATTGATCCTCTGTATTTCCCACAGATGAGTTTCTTAAGCGGGTGAGTCGGATGGGTTCGGGTCTTTTCAAAGAGTTCCCAGAGTCGTTTGTACACCTTGCACTCTTCCGTGGATTGTCGCCCATGCGTCCAATACGTACAATTCGTGGAGGGCTTGGCTGGGATTCCAAGGAGTCGGGTGTAGAGCACCCAACAGTCGAGTGGGGCATATTTGAGTATATCTTCTCGAATCACAAGGGGTAAATCAGTAAACTTTAAAAAAGTTGGTTTGCGTTTTCCCATTTTTCTTTTGTAAGTGATTTTTTTGTGTTTGATGAACGCATTTGATTTTCTCAAAACCCACGGATCCATTTTCAAAACCGTTGGACAATTATTCGAGTAATCACAATTCACTAATCACATTATTAGATTAAACTCTATATGATTAGTTATTTGTTATTCGAGTAATCACAAGGTGGGTAGTAATCACAATCAACCGTTCTTCAATTCTATATCTGATACAATTGCAAGAACAAACACTGAAAAAGAACGAACCAAAACAAAATCATTTCTTGGTGTTTGAAATTGAAAGAAAAATGTCGACTCAATACGAAATTCGCGTAAACGGGGAAACCTATGCCATTGATTCTACTCCAGGAGAGATCATTCGTGATATCCGTACTGCAGGAGTGAACGCCCAAGGGTGGCTAGAGACTGTGTTTCATGTACCCGATGCTCCTGGTTCCGACCCCAATGTTAACATTGGTGGGACGGAAAAGACACCCGGTGATATCATTCGAGCTTACTACAAGTCTGTTCCATCCGGAGGAATTCGTGTACTGAATGATCAAGAGGTGAATACTTTCAATATGAAGTTCTCCGAGCATTTCGGTGTACCCTTTATCGGTGAAAAGGGATCGGGGGCCTTAATCACTCGGTCTGATACTACAACGGATGATATCCCAACTGAGGTACCACGGCGTCAGTCTGGAGCGCGTATTCAGCGCAGGAATGGAACACGCAATTTTTCCATTGGGTATTCCAAGTTTGGGATCATTGAAGGTGCAAAGGCACTGTTCCGCGATCCCGATAACAAACCCAAGATCATTGAAATCTTACAAGATGATACTCGCTCTCATGTTACTACTTACAAAAACGAGGGAAAGCATCTTTGTGATGAGGTTACGCTAAATGATTATCCAGGTATTTGTGCCTACTATATTGGATTGACCTGTTTTTATTTTGCCGTCGAGTTGTACTACTCTCGTGGAAAATTAATGCAATGGGTCTGTGAGAAACTCAATGTACTCAATGTTCCTGGAAAACTGGCCGACGACCCCAAGTTCTATCTACCTGTGTTTATTACCAGATCCCAAGTCAAGACGAACAAGATTACCCTTCGGTTACTTGAACTACTTCGGCGTTATCGACCATTCAATCGCTCCTATACAGACACGATTGATCTTGGTCAATTGATTTACCTTGGTGAGCAGATGGACATTGAAATCTTTATGTATGATCGCACACAGCGTGACAAGATCCGAGAGCGGTTGGTCCCGGATGAAATCCACTGTACGAGCAAGACTTTAATTCAAGACGATTTTGATGGTATTGCCAAGGTACCGATCTATTTACATGCTTGTGGCGAAGATAAAGTATACTCAAAATGTGACCGGGCAAAGACTATGGCATTGGTCATCTCTCAATCGTTTTCAGCGGTTAAACATTGTGAACCCGAACTCGACTTTAATACCGTTCGCAAGATCGTCTCGCGTCGTACCAACTTTGTTGATGCAAAGGTAAAGATCCGCTATGAAGGGTATAATGGAACACCGGGTGTCAATGACAACTTTGCCGGAGATTATATGCTTTTCAATGATTATATTGAATGCGAAACAAAACCAGTCGAGAACCCCTTTCAATCAATGTACCAGCGCGGTGGGTCTGGGATCGATATACCAAAGGCCATGTTCTTACAACTCGATCCTACGTTGAACATTTCAAACTATACACAATATTATCATTGGAAACAAAACTTTCTTAGACAAATCGAAATCTTTCAAGTGATGCGCGATGGATATACCTATGATATGGAAAAAGCACAAGATCATGAAAAACGTGTATCTGTTATTAAGGATTACGAAAAGTACATCGGTTCGTTCAAAAAAGATTTTTATTCGCAAGTGAATCTACTTCCTGGGTTCTTTCAAGATCATGGTTGTAAACAATACCTTCGGGCTGGGGAAGGCACGGTCACCGTCCAACATGTCTTGGGGGATCTTTTGAATGAATTCAAATTATTTACCGGGGTTGCTCTTATTGATTTTGAACCATTGATGTCACCCAAGTCATTGCTCCAAGTCATGCTTGAAGATTGTGAGGTTTATAAAGGTAAACCAAATACCATGCACGGGTTACTTAGCTTCAAAGTTCGGTTAACTGGTGCGGGAGGCGGGTTACAAGAAGTAGCTGGTGCAAACCCTTCTATTACCATTTCAAGGCATGCTGGACGAGTTGCACAGGCTGGTAAACATCTTGTTAAATATGCACCATACAAAACAAAGTTTTTGGATGCATATGAACACATGAAAGACGAAATTAAAAAGTCTTGTATGCAAGGCGAAGGCAGTGAAGAGGAAAAGTTGGAACGGTTGGAAAAACGATTGGACCGATTATCCAAGACAGCAAAATTGGAACACGTTGGGGATGCACTGTTAACAGTAAACCCGTTCGTGGATTATCTTTTAAAGTTATCCAAAAAGAAAGATTCATTCACTTCGGCAATTCGTCGTGTCTTTCCAGAAATTGATCCACCAGAACTTGAATCGATGAAGGTGTATGAACCGTGCATCAGTGAAACCCCTATCCCGGTCGCGGTTGATTCTACAGCATGGAGAGCAAGGCCCGATCGCATGGCGAAAATGTTGTTGGTTGATATGTCAAAAGATTACCTTGTAGCGGCTTGTGGTCATAACAACACGGTCATTAAACCAGACCTTTTCGGGCACACTGCAAACTTTTGTGGGATGCATAACCCTAAACTAGAAAGGTTTGAAATTGACGAAGATGAAAAGACTTCTGTTCTTTTATCGCATATTGCAGATTGTGGTCGTGTTCGGATCAATCTCAACGTAGATAAGATTAAACCAAGACATCAAAAGTTTTTTCGACCAACCTCGCCTTGGATGCGATTCAAGGACCATCCACGGTATGTCTGGACAGCAGTCGTGATTGATCTCTGTCAGCGTATATTAGAGATGGAGCAAGAGAACGATTTACCAAGAGGGCACGAACACGGTGTATATCGATATGTCCAGACCGAGGTCTTGGGTATTCAAGAGGGGTACTTTGACTTTTCCGCCGAAACACGAACTATCATTAAAAAGTATTTGTTCAAGAGCAAAAATTCGGTTGATTATATTCCTTTGGGTGATGAAGTTAAAGCAGCTCTGCGGAAACGGATCATATTACCAAATACAAACACTCGGTTTGATGTAACGCCAAATGGTGTAACATTCCGAAACCAGGTCTATGGAAAGGATTCGATCTCGGTTGCACAGAGACGAGCACGGAATATATCAAATGCGTTTGTAAATGCGATCTACCATTTTGTGATGCGGTTACCAGAAAAGGTCGAGTACGCAAGTCAATACGAAGGTGTTTCCGAAAAGATTGAAAGGAAGAAACTGATCAACAATTACATACGCAACATGATTGGTGCATCAAAGTATTTGGTTCCTGGTGCAGTGGCGATGAAATCGACCAGTGATATTCTGGAGAGTGATCCAGTCCCACGCGAAGAATCAGAACCTGTCAAGAAACGGATTCGTCTAGACAAGGAAAGCCAAGAAACAACACGAACCGGTCCGCGTCAATTCACGGTTGATACGTTGCCATTTGAAATGGGAGAGAGTGGTATACCTTATGTACTCTCCATCCCAGGCCACGGTGATAAGGTCTTGGTGTCTTCGTGCAAGGCAAATGCGATTGTGTCACGTGGTTCGTTTGCTCCTTGGCGTGATATGATCCTGGCACTCAAGTTTTGTATGATGAACGAGATTGTTTCAATCTGTGACCCAGTTCGAGTACGCACTGATTCAGTGGTGATTGAACCTGAAAAGTTACCTGAACTCGAGACTTACTTGGAAAAAGTACTGTGGAAACACCCCGAAGAAGAGAGTGAGTTTTTAATCCCAGGATACTTTCGAGGATGGACAGTGAATGAATTAGATTTTGAAAATCCAGATGACGAAGCAAATAAAGTACTCCGTGACCTAGAATCTGGTCTAGCTCCAATACCCGCGCCAATTCATCCTCGTGTCGAAGAGATCCGCAAGGGTGCGTTTGAACCGCGAAAGATTCTTTTAGACAGTGAATTGTTCTTGGAATTTTGTCGAGCACAAGGTGTTGCCGAAGCAGAAGAGTTGAACGGAATTGACTTGCATCATAGTTTACGTCAAAGAGCTGGAGATCAAGACGTCATCAAACTCTACGAAGGGTATACAGAGTTTCGGGCCGAGTATATCATCAGCTTGGGCGGATGTTTGATGATCGGAGAACCCGGAGCAGGTAAATCAACCTGTTGTCGCAAAATGATCGAGTTGTTCAAAAAGAAATTCCAGTACGACAATGAAATTGCTATAACAGCAACGATGCATTCGATCTTGCGTGGGTTTCGTGATTTCTCCGATAAAAACATTGTCGTGGGTACATTGCATTCGTTGTTGGGTGTTGATATTAGTGTAGCGTCTCTTGCCTACAACGCACAGTCCCACTTGGAAAACTACTTAAATGGCAGGGGTAAAAAATATCAAGGACTCAAAGTGTTGTTTGTGGACGAAATTGAAGTTGTTTCAAAATCGTTTGAAGAGTTTATCAAGTACCTTTACGAGAAGCATGGCGTGATTACCTTTTTGGTGGGTGATCCACATCAGACGACTTGCTTGTTTGGACGTGGGTTTGACTTGAATGGGTCTGTTGTTAAAACGGTTTGTTCCAACACTGAGTTTCGTTTTGATCTTCAATTTAGAAACCAAGACCCCGGGTACCTTTATTTGGTGAATCGTGCCATAGAAAACGGTGAAGTCAGTTTATACACAGACCCGGATATGGGACCTTACTTTACGAGTTTTGAAGATCACAAAGGAAAAGACCCCGCGGTGGAAAAGGTCGATGAAGTGATTGACTTAATCACAGAACAGATGTATGGGTGTTTGATTGGTACACATTCCGAGATTGAGTGGACGGTCATGTGCCAAAGTTACAAATCAATTGGAATGATATGGCTTGAAGTGTATCGACGTTTGTTTTCGGTGGGAGGCATCTCAAATGCCATTGATATGGTACTGGTGCGTACAGGGTGTATTCAAGGCTCTAGGGTATCCAGCAAAGAGGTCATTGACGAAGATGAAGAAGTGGAAGAGAGTTCCTTTCGTGGGAAACAATCGGATACAAATGTCGACGACTTTCGTTTACTGACTTCGCATCGATCAAAAGTCAAAGGAAGGTTTTGGGAAAATGGGGGTAAAAACAAGAGACCCGTTCAAATGGAGAAAAAGACACCACAGACCGGTCCAGTGGGTCGCAACTTTCTTGTTGGTCTACCTCTTGTCTTTTATACAGGGGCAACCTTTGTATCCACAAACCGGTTCGTGTCAAAGTATTACGAAACCAAACAACCATCGGAACTTGATCTCCAGTACTGCAAGATAAGTGGAGAGACACCTAAACCCAAGATCAAGACGTTTACGGTCGAGCAACAGGCGGTCTACAGGTATATGGGAGAAAGAACACATATCTTTGATATCGAGTCGCCCTTTTTTGAAAAAACACCAGGTGGTAAAAAGGTGCAACAAAAGCCACAACGCCGACGTGTCAAAGTGATGCACTTTGCACCTTCTTGGGAAGATCCCGACGATGAAGATCAATGGATCAAGATGACTGAAATGGAAGCAGCCATGTACTTGATGCCTTCGTTTGTGGTTTTGAATACTTTTTCAGTTGGTGCAACATTAAACAAGTTGATGGTACTTCAAGTAAGTGTGGCGGCTGATTTTAGCAACAGATATCGAAACACTTATCGCCCAATCAAAGATGAACTTGAAGAACACGAAAGGATCCTTGGACCATTGGCTTCACGAACTGCATTGGCTCGATCGATGTGTGTTGCACGGACTCGTGTTCGTGACCCATCAGATTGTTTGGTGGTTGACATGGAAGATTCCAAGATGGATTTTTGGCGAAAAGACTGGAATTCGTGTAGTTACCTGACAATGGATACAGATAAAGTTGACGAAGAAACACACCGAAAGGTTTATGCAAATATGCGGTTATCGATTCTATTGGGAAAAATGAAATTCAAAAAGGTAAACGCAAAATACGTCAAAGCAAGTATACGCGAGTTGATTGAACTCGATAAAGATGCACTTGGACCAATGACCTTTTCTTCGTTTCCATACCATAAAACTAATATGTAATATCCTTCTTACTCCTTGCCCTTCGTTTCTTTGCTTGCTTGATGTGTGCCACATAATCCTTGCCTGGCTCTGGGAAATACAGTGCTGAAGTTTCATCCACATCATTTGGATCCACCACACTCCAGTCAACATACTTGCGTTTATGATGCGCAAACCCAATGACACGAGTTCCCGGTCGCTCCAAAATATCGACCAACTTTTCTCGGATATCCTTGCCTTTTGGTTTAAAAGGTTCAATCGGAATCAAAGGACCACTTGGTCCACCTGGGTCATCGTCTGGGTCAATGCCACCACCATCAAACCAAGTTGGAAGATTCTTATCTTGTGGATCAAATAAATCTGGATGCGATTGTACAACAACATCTAGATGGTCCAAGATATTGGCCAATGAATGGTACTCGATCAACTTGTCTTTGTCAGTCAACCCAACCGCGATTGCCTCGATGGTAGACTTGGAATTTCCAGGATCGTTGGGCGTTTCCTTGAACCGAGTTGCGTCTTCATCTTTCCAACCCAAACGCATAAAGATATCTGCACCACGTACAGCACTAAATTTATTCAATCCTTCTGCTGCATCCAATGCACTATTCATCGCCAATTTAAAATCGAATTTACCATCCTTAAACACACCAGACCCATCTGGAAACAATTGATCTGGAATCAAGTTACCCGCAATCGCATGACCAAGGAGATTAAACGAAAGACCAAGGATATCTTTTTTCTTTTTTGAAAATGCGATAATGTCGTTGATGGCATTATAATATGCATGTCCGTATCGTTTCTGTGAAGGCCATAAAAGCGGCGGGACGACCGTGATCACATCACCGTCAATCCATACGGTGACTGCCTCGGATACAGCCGAACGAAAGGCATTCAAAAAAGAAGCGTTTCCAACACGCGGAGACGCAAACGTATAACAAAGAGGTCGGATACTTTTCCCATTGCTTAGTTTTAGCGACGGGATACTCATTGAAGCCAATGTCGCCAATGCTGCACCAAGAGAATGACCCGTGCAAAACACAGATTCAAATTTATAGTGTCTCATCAAAACATTGACTTTATCCCTGACATAAGGTTCAAGTGCTAACCATGCACGTAAGAATCCATCGTGGACTTGGATCCCAGATTTTTCAACACGGTTTGATAGATGAATGCGACGTTCCTCTCCTTGGAATGGTGTGATAAAATCAGCCGCAAGGAAATCGGTATTGAGTACCCAGTTAAATGCACCGCGTTTCTTTTCACTGGATGTACCCTTGAATGCAAGAATCAATACACGAGGCTCATTGAGTACAAAAATACGACAAGTGATATCACCAAGCATCGCAATAATGTCTTTTGTTGATTCTGCATGGATCAGTTCAGTGATTCGGGTCGTGTACCAAGCATGGCTCCGAATCGAAGATGAAGTCGAAACGACAATATCTTCAAGAACTCCTTTTGATACCTTTTGAACTTCATCGTAAAACTCAGCGACGTGACCCTTTTCTTCTTCATACGCCAACAACGAAAAATCACCCAAGTATCGAGCACGGTGATATGCGTTCATACTCAGTGGTTGTCGAGTACCTTCAGCCAATTTAGTGTACCGTTCCCATATATCACTGTGTAATCGCTCTGACAAAACGTGAACGTGATACTGTAGCTCTTGAACCATTTGACCCCATACTGCAGGTTGATGGATATAGGTCCATAGTGTACGCCCTTTACGGCGTTCTGATTTCAAATAAAGTTTGATCAAACTTTCTTTTGTCAGTACCTTTTTCTGTGCTGCCTTGGCTTCTGCCTTGAGGTGATTGAAATACCGAATCGTCTTTTTGCGTTCATTTACATATTTTTGGTGACGCGCTCTTCCAAGGAAATCAATATTTTTTGGATCGTCCACGAATGGCCATAGATTACGAAAACTACTAAACGCTGGGAGACGACCACTATGATCAATCCATTGTAGCTGTACTAAAAACTTTTGTCGTTGTACATCTCGTTTCTTTGCAAAGAGTGGTGGACGAACGCCGGGGTCCTGGTAATGGTTCCATTCAGTATATAAATATGCATTCAAAGCACCCGCGGCAGATTGCAATTCTTCAAAGATCACTTTTTGTCCTTGTGGTCCATCTGCCCAACTCTGCATATGAAATATAATTCCATCTTGAGTTGGATCAAAGTTTAAATATTTTTGGAGATCGGTTTTGTTTTTTTGAGCTGCTTTTCGTCGCGCATCTTCACTCTTTGCCGTATTATAAACTGGTCCCCAATTACCAGATTGTACCCAGTGTTTCATGAGACGGACGATTTCAGGGTCATAGGCAGATTCAAGATTACCATAATCTTGTACCACCGGAACACCATCTGGATTGGGCCAACTATTTGTGTTTTCGATTGTTGGGAATGCAGCAAGGTTTCGTAGAAACCCATTGCGCCTTGGAAACACAACACTGCACAACGAAGTAAAGAATGGTAAGGTATCCTTTTTGGCTATTCCACTAATCAACTCTTCCTGTTTCCGAGACTCGTCGATGTCTGCCTGTGATACAAGTGGTGGGTTTGGTTTGGCGGGCTCGGGGATATACTTTGGGGGTACCTTTGTGAATACTTTGGGTTTCTTTGCTTTCTTATATTCTCGGTTCGTCTTTTCTTTGATGTTGACCAGTTTCGTATAAGCTTCTCCCCAAAAATCAAGTGAACGGTTTCGGTTTTCAGCATCCATTACAATGAAATTTAATGCACTTGGATGATCCAGTGTTAAGTCCTCATGCACTTTAAGCGATCCTTCATTTGTAAACTCGCTGATATTCCATGCAGCAAATTTATCCAAGATACCAAACGTAAACCAAGAGATTTCTCGACTCGTCCAATCAAGGAAATTGTGTGCGTGAACTGCATTATTTATCGCAACACTGATTTCTACAATCGGTGCAAGTACATTTGCATACAACGCAATCAATCCAGATGCAGCTTTGGATAATGCACTGGCTGTACCCTCGACAAATGTCACAGCCGCTTTACCAAATTTCACTTCAAGGTATTGAAGAGCCTTACCTGCCTTTTGCGCGGCGTGTCCTTGTAATTTCAATGTTATCCATGCAGGAGTAAAGTACTTGGAGTATTTTCCCCATTCCTCTGCTTCGCGTAATTCTTTGAATGCGACGTCAGCCTTGACGAAATATTGAAACGATGGACTCAGTATATTGGCGAGTTCGGCTTCAAACTTTGCAGCATCCTCAATTTTATGCAACTCTTTTAGTGCTTTTGTATACGCTTCCGCCTCTTCCTCGGCCATCTTTTTCACGTCTCCTCGAAGTTTATCCACCATCTCCTCGCCAAGCTTCGGGTTGTTCTTTACGAAATTTGAAAGTTGTTTCATTCCATGTGTTGCAATCTCTTGTAGACCTTCCGCTTTATCTGCCGCATCAAGAATATTATTTGCTTCCTTGGCAATTTTTGATGCATGATGATTGATTCTTGCTGTTAGTGGTTTCATCAGTGTTTGAAATGTAGCCTTTGATGCACCCAATGCCTGTTCCATAAACGATGTTTCTGCTTTGACAAGTTCTGCACCACTTTGGACAATATTATCACGCGATGCACTCAAGATTGATTCAGTCTTATTCACGATACGAACACCCTTCTCAAACTCTTCTTCACTTAACAAACCCATTTTTCGGAGTGCAAAGATCTTGTGACCCTTGAGTCTGTTTTCAACAAACGCTTCTTCTGCTTGAGAAGCATTGATGGTATTTCGAGTCTCTTGGATCTTGACGAAATCATCTCGGATATCATCAAAAACCTTTTTCTTTATTTCACTCCTGAAATTGGTATTGGACAGATCAAAAGAATCCAATCGGGGTCTACGTCTAGAAGAACTCATGGTTGTTGTTTAGTGTCTTATCAGATATATTAAACTGTACTACGTGGGGATACTTTAAATTGTAAAATCATCATATTAATACAGTTGGCAGGAATATGACAAGCTGCCGTAGAGCTCTGTCCTTCGGCTGCATCGTAATATTTTACAGTTCCATCTGCATTGCGATAGGTTGCGGGAGCTGTATCTGCAAAATCTTCCGTGAAACGAGCCGTGCGTTTGGGTATATCTCCAGTACCCACAAACCGAGTAGTGACGGTAAGTGTTTGTTCCATCTTGACATTTTCCAACATTTGTGGATTGACTGTCGTCTTGGTCCGGTTCACCAAGAGTCCCAAGTCGGTCGGGACCAATAATGAGACATCGTTGTTGTTGACTGAATCGTCTTGCAAAAAGTGACGGTTTTGGGTCATACCCGATATTGTCACATCACACCATCCATGGTGTATATCTGGACGCATCACAATCTTGTTGGGTTGTGTATTATTCAACACTTTGCTGGTTTGTCCTTCGTTGTTTACTGCGTGAATCAGGTTGAGCGAATTGTTATACATTGCAAACTTTTCTTCATTTGATGTATTTTGGCCATCGTATCCACCACCCACAATCCCAACGCCACCGATTCCAGGTTCACCGACCAATTCCACGGTCGCGTTGACCAGTTCCAAATCGACTAAACTGAGGTCACTGGTAGGCGTAAATTTTTGGTTTTGCCTTGTGACCACAAGTGTCATCATTTTATGATGATGTGTCTCATATCGACGAATAATTGCACTTGAATCTTGTGTAAAGTGTGCCATTGTATCTGATGGTATAGTAAAGCAGTTGGTTTGTTTCTTTGGAATAGAATCAGATATATCAACATGTCGAAACGTCGTGAACGCTCAGATGAAGAGGAAAATCAAGATGATGTACCCACTGCACAAAATCTGGCGTACCGTCTTCCGGGGCAATCACGAACCACTAATACCCTTCCACGCGGTACTATGGTTGTATGGAATCCAGACCAAAGTGAAGTCGATCAATTGGCTATTCCGACTGGACGCGGTAAATACGCGATTGTTCAAGTTACCCAAGAAAAGACAGGTAAACCTAGTCAACAATTCAATGAAGCAGTTGCAACCGATGTGACACTAGAAGAATTTGCAGCAGGACTGGATACGGATCAAGAAGCACGGGTAAGTATCTTGGATCGTCGCGCATTGCGTACAGCTTCCCATGTCCCACCTGCTCGAATCGAAAATGCCAGTGAACCCCTCAGTGGAAGTCGTCTAGAACGCATCAAAGCAGCTCGCGCGAAAAAGAGAAGTGAAGAAATCAAGGAACCACAACAAGAACGTGCTCAAAAGATGTCTGGAGTGGATACATCTAAAATGACTGAACGTGAACGTGTTCGTGCAATGCGGAGTGCATTGAATCGAGCACAACGATTCTCAATCAAACACGTGATTGATATCCACAATCGACTCGGTACAGAAGATGCACCTAACCGAGCAGATGCACTTGGACAAATGGAAGAAGTAAGAAGACGTATTAAAGCAGGTAAACGCCGTATGAAGGTGTTTGAAGATATGGCAGATGAATTTATGAAATTTGAATTTGAAAACGAAACTTCTGGATTGATCAAACTAAAGCGACAAGTTGAACAAGAGATGAAAGATATTAAGCGTGCCCGAGCACTACATCCAATTGTACAAAAAGCATTGGCTGAACCCGGTGACGAAGTGAAAGAGGTCGAAGAAGTCCCCGAGACCGATGATGATGTGCATGCCTTTATCACAGAGATTTTACAAGGGATTGTAGAGAGTGCCGAAGAAGAAGGAGAAGAACGAGCCGCTCAAGCTCAGATCGAAAAGACCGAACTCGAGACCACCGCCAAGGATGTACCTGAAACACTTGAACACGAAAAAGTTTATGCACCGGGTGAAGTTACCGAACCAACCCAAGAAGAAAGGGTCCAAGAAAAGGAAGCTGAACGCGATGCTGAAATGGATGATGTGACCGTCAAACCTCAAGAACTCCAAGACAAAGCTGCAGAAACCGATGCAATGATGCAAGAAAAGAGTACATTGGAAGGTCAAACTTCGAGTGATCCAGGTCCAGTCCCTGAAAACGTACGTCGTATTGAAGATGAAGCTCATGCTGCTCAAGAAGAGATTCAAGCAGCAACCGTGGAACGATTGTTGGAAAATGCGATTCAACGAATTATTGCACAAAACTCGGCTGAAGTTAAATTGTCCCAAGGACAACTTGGTGGTCAAACTGCACCGGTTGATCCAAATCATCGCATCACCAACAACATTTCGGCAACGGTTGGAATCGAAGCACACGAGAACAACAAAAGACGAGACCAAGCAGAAGGCGGTGATGGTGATGTCCGTATGGCAGACGAATTGGAAGATGCGCCATTGAGTGACCAAGCCAAAGAACAAGTTCATGAACCCATGGATACTGGCGCCGAAACCATGGCAGCAAGTGCAAATTTAATGGAAACTGCAGAGAATTCCCTCAAGCGAAAAGAACCCGAAGTAGGTGTTGTTTCTCCACCAGAAGAACCTGCTACACAAGTCCTGCGAGACGATGGGTTGATTGAAGCACGGGCGAATATCGATGAAATGTTGCGTAAACGGATCAAAGATGCACAAGCCCATGAAACAAGGGGAATTCTCGGACGAGCAGAACAACTTGCAAATACCACAACACGGATAAAAGGTGCACAAACAGACGATGACCTGTTACGTGTTCTACAAGAAGATGTCTTGCCCGTAGAAAAGACAGAACAAAAGGTCGAAAACACCGTGAATGAGATTGCTGCCATCACACGTCAACGAAACGTAATGGCCAAGGCCGATGTTTTGACAGAGCATGGTGACGTTCCTGAACAAGTGGTTTCAGAAAATCTTAATCCACCTGCTGTGACATATATGTCTCCAACAGATTCGATTGCAGCATGGCGTGATCGATCCCGAAGTCGATTGGCTGAAATGACCGCAGAGCAATTACAAGAGCATGCACAAAACCTGGTACCAGCATGGAATACTTGGCGTACTGAAGATACCTTTGCAGGAGTCGAGGAAATGAGTCGTATGCCAACGCGGTTATTGACTGAACCGACTTCATCGGTCCAAGCGATGTCTAAGCCACACGCGAATCAAAGTGCAGAAACTGCGGCAGGACAATTCATTTATTGGTACTCGCATCATCATATGAAACAAGAAGATTTGGATTGGGAAAAGGTCCCCGAATTTGGTGCAGCTTTGGGATTGGAAATGACAGATGCACGACTCAATTGGATTGCTACCGGTAATGCAAAGGGTGACATTGTTCCAGGTGTCGTGTTTAAAGAAGAAGACTTGGATCCAGATGCTCCATCGGATGGTGATCCAAACTCAACGAATGTGCTAAAGGCTTTAGCACGTCAAACCCCGTTGCCCCAAGAACGGATCCCAGAAGCCAATCATAGTCCTAATGCAGCACCTACTGATATGAGTCAAGGTCCACATAAAGTGACTCCATCTAATGTACCGACAAGTTCTGATCGAACTGGGTTTGTGAATAATATTCCTGATCCACGCTTTTCAGAACGCGGGGGTCAATTCATTCCAAATGTCGATATAGAGACTACACTCAACCCTGACTTTGATGACACAAAACCCGAGGGTCCTGACAATCGACGATTAATTCATAATGTTTCAGAGGATCGATTCGCAGGAGCACACGATGTTATGAACCGTCTTCTTCAAGCAGAGGCTGATCGACTACTCAAGGGAAAACCATTTACAATGTATGCACCAATCCATAGTCAACCAGTAGATCGGTTCTTGGGTGTAAAGAATTATCGACGATTAGGGATCTCGATCCAAGATTATATTCGTGATTTCTCGGAATTGTCGATTGTTGCAGAAGATGTTGAACAGATGTACAAATGGAATGCAATGGTCCTTGCGTTGTATGGTCAGTATATCTACTCGTTTGCGGGCTATTCAGAAATGACTCGAACGGTTCCAGTCTACACACCCAAGGTCCCAGTGGGTGTACAACAAGAATTTATGGAATTGCAGGAATTGATGAAAGAAGTCAAGTCGTACCAATTGGTCGCAGAAACACGGGCTGAGCGTGTCGCTGATAGCGCAGCATCACAACGTCCAATTGAACAACATCTCGACGACTTTTTCAAATCACAAGAACAAGAACAACGTGAAAAACTATTCAATGCGAATTCCTTGATCATTGCGGTTGACCCAGGTACGGATCTACCCGAACCCGAAGACCCAGCTACAGATCCTGAAGAACCCGTGAAACCACCTTCGTCTGGTTTAACAATGGCCAAGAATCGACCAAGTCCATATATTGGTCTTGGTGAACCGAAGAAACCAATGAGTTTTGGGGTCCAAGGTCTGAAGAGTCCTGCAATGGTGGGTGTTCAAGAGATTGATCGTGGTATTGTGAATACAAAACAGCTTGGTACAACTGCATCTGCTCAACCGATTGCAAGTGAACAATTCACACGACAACAAAAGATTAATATTGGATTTGAAAAGAGTCACGCAAGTCCTGCACCAACCCAACGAGACATGGTTCCAACAAAGAATAGGTTTGATAGCTTATATAGACTTGTAAATGGAAGATAGATTATATATGATTTAATCGTAAAGATGCCCGATAAAGAGAATGAGCGATCCGTCCAATACAACGTCGAAGAAGACGACAACTATGAAGATCCGGGAGGGACTGTCAGTATCAATCACATCCCTGACACACCTCATCCAGCAGTTGACGCATTGCCGGAATTGTCTTTCGAAATCCTCCCAGACAATTTCTTCGTCATCGTCTACGGAGCCCGTCGAACCGGAAAGACCCACAGTGTCTCGGTCCTCCTCGAGCAGATTAAAGAGAGGTTCGATTTTGCGTACCTCTTTTCCTCGACGGCGAACTTACACAAGGGACAGAAAGGAGAGTTAGATTTTGAAATGATTCGAGAAGAAGCCAAGTTTGGTGGATTTGATGAGGAAGCGTTGACACGGATCATTGAACGACAGAAAACAGTGATGATGCATAACAATAAATGCAAATACGAACGCGACAAGAAACCCAACAAGACACTGATTATTTTTGACGATTTCGTTCATGAAAAACAGATTCGGTACTCCAAATTGTTTACTTCATTACCAGTTCTTGGCCGTCATTATGAATTGAGTGTCATTTGTTTATCCCAAGGCTATTCCGCAGTAGGTTCATCTGGGCTTAACCCAGCGACCCGTCAAAATTCAGATTTAGTCATGACCTTTTTGCCCCGGAATAGTGCAGATGTAGAACGAATTGCACAATGGTACTTGGCGAAAGAGAAAGCGGATGCGATGTGGTTGGTAGAAAGTGTATGCAAGGAAGAACATCGGCTCTTGGCAGTTGATTTACAACACCCTCATTTAACTGAATACGAAGATTGTTGCCTTAAATATGTTGCTCCGCCCGAAGTACCTAAATACGAGTTGGGTAAAGTACAATGGAAACTGTGGCGCGAAGAGCAAAGGCGCGCGAAAAAGGCAAAGTTAGCCGCCGAAGTAGAGAACGAACGCGCGTTTTTTATGAGTAGTACCACGCTAGAGAAAATGAACAAATTGGGACAAGCAACGGGTTTACCCGAGAACCGTGGCAAGCTCTCTTTGTTTGATGCGTGTCGAATCTTAGGTAGTTGATTATATCTGATTTAATTGTAACAAGAAAATGGAATATTATCAGTTTGGTTTGAGAAACCGTAATCAACGAAGTTTACCGTTGGGTATAAAGTATCGTCAATTTGACCAAGCACTCCAACATGCCGCGAACAAAAGCGCCCCCAAAGAAGATGGTGAAGAAACCCGCCGCGAAGAAACCCAAGAACCAGTTGAAAAAAAGCGCAAAACCGACGGACCGAGCGAAACTCCCAGCGAGAAAGGTCCCGAAACCAACAGTGAAACTCCAACCTCACATACGGAAAGCACTGATACCGGATCACGTGTCGAGACCAAGGAGAGCAGTCCAGGAACTAAGCGCGAGTCAAGTGGGGAGCAACAAGAAACAAAACAAAAAGGCAGCTCCAGCGAGGTACAACGCGACAACGGGTCTGGGGGGTCCGAAAGCGGACCATTGGGCGGATCCAGTGAGGAGCCAGCCAAGAGCAGTGATGGACCACCGGCAACTGATGATGCCAACAAAGAACAATCTGATTCCAGATGAATTTGGAGTCACCACAAAACACCAATTACCCATGCAAGAAATCGCCCCAACACGCGGTGGTAAATGGAGTGGTCGGACTGGACCTATCTAAATATATCTGATACTAATGTAAAGCAATAAAACCTTTGATATTTTTTTGTTGATTGTTTAAAAACTATGGATTTAGCCATCGAAGCAAACCGCAATAGTGCGTTGTTCAACACCATGCAACAGGTGTTGGACGTGTACAATCCATTGCTCCACAAAGCACGCCCAACGGTTGTAAACCAGGCCAAACACCGAATCCGTGTAAATCCTACACGATGGGGTAACACCTACGATTCATGGAACGGCGAACGCACTGTTCGATTTGACCTACCACGTATTGGGTCCCTCGCAGACTTTACACTCAAGTGTGCATTCAAAATCCCAGGCGTAGCACCCAATGAAACTCAGCGTGCAGCACAAGGTGATCGCGGGTATGCCAAGACTAGTTTAACTACTGGTGGTTTGATTAACATGGGTGGCGAAACCAATACTGCTCGTGGTCGTTTGGATCGCGTCTACGCAGACAGTTTGTTGGGATTCAACATGATCCGCCGGTACACGGTAAGTTCCAAGTCGCGTCAAATCTTTAGCGCATCTGGTGAATACCTTTTGGTTCGATTCAGTCAAATGGATGCAGATATGAAAGAAGCGGTACGCCGTTCCATTACCCCAGTGGATCCAATGGCACCAAACTGCGATGATGCGTTTTATTCACCAGGAATCTCATATTTCATGACCATTCCATTGTTTATGTTTTTCAACGAACATATCACCAATGCACTTGACGTAAACTTTTCGGAAGAAGTCCACATCGACATTGAACTTCGATCCCCAAGTTCATTATTCTACTACGGACAACTGGGTGACTTGAGCCATCTCTCGTCTACTGCTGCCATCCCAACGGGTACTTCTGGTGACAATCAAAAATATACCGGTGGTGATGCAGGTGAAATCTGCTGGGATCAATCAACTAGTGGTATGGCCGGAGCCAATAATGGCGGAAGTCCAATTTCAACTGATCAAATCACAACTATGCAAACTTTTGCACTTCGCCATATTCAAGGTATTGGTGCACCATTTGACGCATATGGAGCAGGATACGGTGCACAACTCGGATCTTTGATCTCGGGTCCAACTTTTGCATTCCCAGATGTGGATAACAACGGTGAATCTGTTCAAATTCAATTTGAAGGCAACGGTGACTATATCATTCAAGACACCGATGCATACCGCGCACTTCGCGCACAGATGTACCCAGAAGGTACTGGTCTAACCACAATCGTCTTTGATACTGCACAAGAAACGTTTACGGATTTGTTTGCATCAACCTCAAGTGCACAAAACTTATTGGATGCGCGCAGTGGTGGTACATTTAGTGACCCAGCACAATCTGCAAGTGGTATTACAGTAGGAGACAGTACTCGATTCGTCGACCTTCAACTCAAGGTCAACAATTTAGTATTCGCAACCCATTTCATGGTCCGCAAACACTCTGATATGGGCGGTGACAACAACACCGTCGCTGGGTCAGATAGTGCGATCTATGGTTCAAGCATTGCACAGGCAAGCAAAGTGCTGGGCGCGCACCGTCTTTATACTCGATGTCTTCCAGTACATTATTTCCAGATTCTGGCAGCAGGACGCGTGATCTACGAATCGGACGGTGACTCTCATTTAAACTTGACTCAAAGTGGTATGTACAATGGTACTGGTAAGGAATGGGGACAGGTGGCAACCAATTTTGATACACGACACAGTGCAACCTATGATCCTTCTCGTACTTCAAGTAAACCATTCAATATCTATTCCATTAACTTTGGTTTACAAGCAAGTCGATTGGAGAATACAGGCGCACTTTCGTACCAGAATTTGAATAACCCAACTCTTCGCATTTACTTTAAACCAGATACCTGGGCAGAACACGTGGTAGGTCAAAACTTGGGTAGTTCCGAAGCCATCAATGCCGCTGCACTCGGTGTGCAAGTGGATGTTCTTCACGAATACTTTAACGTGGTTACCATCAACTCTGGCAATGGTGAAATTACTTCAGGACTTAACCAGTAGATTTCTTTTGCTTTTTGTTATTTTATATCTGAACTAATCGTAAAGGTTATACAAACAATATGTCTTCTTTTTCCACTACCCGTGCGTCTCGTCAAGAGACACGCGGTCGCAACACAGGTCGTACATCCTCTGCAATGACCGCAAAACCAGGTGCTCATTTAGCAGGAGATCAATTGTACCAAGAACGATCGAGTACTACACGCAAACGTAAACACACAATTAAACTGGGCGATCCTGAAGCAATTGGATTGGTCATCGTTGGGCAGCAAGATCATGATAGTAACGAACCCACAAACCCAGAAGGAACAACACCGCCGTTGGGAATGTTAAGTTTACTGATTTAGAAATGACTGAATTGTACAACGGTGGTCAAAATTATCATCCACTGAATCATTCTCAAGCCAGTGCATTGGTTTCATGGTACGATAAAGAATCGGTCACGGGTGCAGATACCATAGAAGATAAAGGACCAGGTGGAGTGGATCTGACGATGTTTAATATGGACAGTAGCAACCTTGTAGCCGTTTAAATATATCTGACACTAGTATAAGAACAATACCATGTCTTCGTTTCAAAATAGTCGCCCTCAAAAAGCAGGCCGAAAAAGTGCCCGAGTACGAACACGGTACCAACACGCACAAGCTCAAAGTAGCAGTAGTTATCCACCAGGAGAACGTTTACACCATGAATTATCTTCAGTCACACGAAAACGTAAGAGCCACACCACCATTGGTCATCAAGACGCGACTGGGTTGGTTATCCAGGGCACACACGAATTGGATTCGCATGATCCAAAAGATCCAGACGGTGCGACACCACCGTTATCAGGAGATTCGTTGCGCAACCCCGACTTCCCGATCAGTTATACCGGACGCGGTACACTTAAATTCGAATCGCCGATCCGAGTCAACGCAATCGACGGAGATGTTCATATCAACGGAGATGTATACACACCTGACGGAAAGCTCTCCGCGGGTGGAGGGGCGAGCGACACGATCGAAGCGACGGCTCCTACGGCGACTACGTCGGTATATTCCAACGTCACAACCGGAACTGTTGAAGTGGGCGGTGGGATTACGACATCAGACGGACTCGTCATTGGCAACTCCGCTGCTGGACCTGGCACCGGAAACGTCGTGATTCACGGCGACGCCAAGATGGGTGGTAATTTGGTGACGGATGATAATGCCTCCCGAACAGTATTTGCAGACGTTGGCGCAAACGATGTCAGTGTAGGCAGTGCTACAGGTACCACCACTGTTCCTGGTGACTTGGTTGTTGAAGGTGATATGACCACTAGTGCGGGTGCAAAATCTGTATTTACTGGTATGGGTGCGAATGAATTAACGATTGGTTCTTCGACTGGAAACGTCAATGTGAATAATGACCTGACGGTTCCAGGAAGCATTACCTTGAATGAAAATATTGTCAGTACAGCAGCGACTCCGCGTAGTTTATTTGCTGGAATTGGCGCCAACCAAGTTCAAGTAGGTTCTAGTACAGGATCTGTATTAATCCCAGGTTCAGGAAATGTCACCGGTAAACTCACCGCGAATGGAGACATTGATGTTGGTAGTACTGGTGTCGGCAGCAATACCATTAAATTATTTACTGGAACTGGAAGTGATGGATTTTACTTGGAGACGAATAATCCTGGTTTAGGTTATCCAGCAGTCCGTACCGAGAATGGTGAAAACTTGGTGATATGGGGATCTGGTGATAGTGAATTCCGTTCAACAAGCGGAAACATATCACTGAATCCATTGACCAAGACACAAGCCGTGCAAATTCATACTGGACAGACATCAGGAGACGTTGTGATTGGTAATGCAAGTGCAACCACTGGCAAAGTTCAAGTCCAGAGTGTGTTACACGCCGATGACGGCATTACATTTGATGGTGGATCCACAGTCCATACCTCGATTCCAGACGTAACCACCGCAACAGATTTTGCATCTGCAGTTGCAACCAATGCAACTGTCACTCTTGGTAGCTCAGTTCTAACCGGTACAGTTGAGATTGGTCGAGGTGCAACTTCGGGTACCGTAGAGATTGGTGCTGGAAGTGGTGATGTCGATTTGTATGGTACAGTACGTGTCAAGGACGGTCAACTGCAATCAGACCCAGGACAGACATTGGTGATTAGTGATAGCACCACCGATGGTAAAGTTGAATTACCACGCCAAGTTGATTTTGAGATCGGTGACCCAGCGAACGTTGTCATTGGTGCAAACATTACTACAAAGACAATGCAGATTTGTCCTGTAATATCAAGTGGAAGTTTGTTGATTGGACACAATACCATTACAACTGGAGATATTGTTATGCGTGCATCTTCAACTGCACGAATTGCAATGTGGCGAAATAATGCAGCAAACGGATATATTGGATTTCAAAGTACAAGGGCATATATGAATGCTGGTCCCTCGGGTGATGTTGCAATTGGTGGTACGACTGGTGATAACGGGTTTACGACAACGGGTGACATTAATATTGGCCAAGGGCTTACATCTGGAAGCGTTTTGATTGGAAACCCGACTGCCGCAAGTGGTCGTACAGGTAACATCACATTGGTTACGGACGATGGATTGTTAAGGCTTCAATCACGTGGCGGTGATATACAGATTGGTCTTTCAGGTGGTACAGGTGACGTGGATGTCGTTCGTCCGATGCACCTCCTCGAAGGTCTTTCCTTTGACAGTGGTACCAATACCATGGATTTTTACGAATCGGGTGAATTTACACCGACCTTGGAAGATAGTTCAGGGAATTCATTTACCATGACCACAGCGAACAGCGGTGCAAGTTATGTTCGTATTGGAGACCTTGTTCATGTTTCTATACGGGTTGCGTGGAATTCGAAAGGCAGTGCGGTTGCCGGAGACCGAGTAACAATCCATGCTATGCCGTTTGCCGCAGGATCACGCACCAATCTAGTAGAATGGGGATTTATTCTAAATAATTTTGACGGTCTTAATATCTTATCAGCCACATCGATACCTGGATTCACATTAGATGAAGGCGCAACTGTATTGAATGGCCGAAAGACCGGGTATGGTTCACCAGGATCTGCTTCAAATTTCCTAGTGTCTGAGCTTGATAGTAGTGGATTTATGGTTGTTTCTGGTTCATATCACGTTTAATCATTCAATAATCTAGATTAGTATATATATATGATAAAGTACTAAAGAACAATGGATCATGACTACTCTACAAACGGTTCTGGAACGCAACTCTCTGAAGTTTCAGACGAAGTCCGGGAAATCGTCTCGAGATCCACCGATAATCGGGGAGAGATCGAACTCGCACCCCAGCACATCCTCAACGGCGTCGAGCAATTCGGGCGAATGGAAACGGTTCCAGTTACGATCGAGGAACCCTGGAGCGAAGCAACAGAAATGTTATTACGTAATTGGAAGGATCATGCACAAAAAGCCGCGGATTCGCATGAAGAAGCAGGACAACGGACAAAGTCCAAACACAAGTTGATTGGATTCGTTGTTGTTTTAAGTTCTACATTAAACTTTATTTTTAATTCACTTTTTCCTTGTTCTGACGAACCAGTGTATCAAATTCTACTTGTTTTCTCTGCGGGGATCAATGTATTTTGGAACGCAATTGTGACCCAGTTAAATCTACAGGAACGCTATCGATTGCATTTTGAATACCAAATCAAGTACCAAGATCTTGTGTATGATATTACCTATACACTGAGTCGTGACCTAGATTTTCGACCTGCAGCAGATCAGTTTCTTACAGAAGTCAAGGAGCGTAAAAAGTTGTTAGATACTGCACCAGAGTTTCCAAATAGTCGATATTTCTTTTGGTAGATTATATCTGATATAACTGTAAAGAACAATGCCTGGACCTGCTCTAAGTAAAACTTTTACATATAACGGTACACCAGGAACAAACACAGGAGACAAATACAATACCCTGGACCGTGTTATGGTACAGACCCAACGATTTTTTATTAGTAAAGATACAGGAACACATTCACGCACTGCTTACCGTCATAATATCCCACAAAATTCAGACGGTGGTGTAGGAGTAGGAACAACTGAAACAAAGCGATCCATTGACGAATAGAGATGGTCGCAGACATTCGAAAGGAAGCCAGTAACTATGCACGAGAAGATGCCGGAAACCGAGTTACAGGTATGGGAGAGGGAGTTACGGTCCAACTTAGCGAAGAAGAGAGACTTTCAGCGGGCCTCCCTTCCGGCGATCGAGCTGTGGCTATGTTCTCTCGTGGCTCATTACGCGCGGAAACCAACCAGTTCGGAACAGGGGGCAAAACATTTCATCTTAAACCAGACGTTGCCGCCATCAGCTCCAATTTCGCGTTCCCAAAAGCCCTCGAAGAAGCCAAGCACCCCGTGCCAGACTTTTGGGTCTATGATGGAGCGCACCCTGGCCTCACAGATCGAGGAAAGATCTCGACGTCGCGCGATCAAATTCTTCCAGATAAACGAATTATGGAACAAGATGCAGTCGAATGGCAACGCGTCGGAAGTAAAAAAGGATGGATGTTCAACGGAGCACCACAGCAACAAGGTCCCGGTCCAGCGGGTGGTGGAGAAAACATGCCCACCCATACGTCGGATGGATTCGTCAACGGCATGCAAAAGTGGACACCCGTCCCCCGAAGTGAAGAGTTACAGATCGCAGCTACTCGAGAACTTCCGGCGATCGATATCACGAACAACGCGAGAGGCATCGGTGTCACAGGAGCAGGATCCGGTAACGGAGGAATGGCAGGAGGTTACCAAGAAGTCAACCCAGAACGACTTAAAACGCTCCCCATCCCTATGGCCAAGTATAACTGGACGGGTACACGCTTACACGGCACCGGAAGAGAGGACCAAGGCGGAGGGGGTTTGGGCAGTGGAGCAGGTGGGTACAGAGCCGGTTATCAATCTCAGTACCCTGTGCGACCTGTATTTCCCCAACGGCGTACAACTGGATTAAGTAGAGTAACTCAAAATGCAGCATAGTATCCGATTTGAATTTTGTAAAAGAGTGATGGTACCCAATCTATTTTTAGAATGATGTTTTTTTTTCGTGATCTGTCAAACATTCAAAAACCACTTGCAAAAGAAAAAAGAAAAAAAATGACATCCAACAGTTGGTCAAGTATCCCCCAAAAGAAAATGGTTCGTGAAAGTAAATGCATTGCAAATCTTCCAACCTCTAATGGTCATTATTACATCAATATGCAACATTTATACGATGGTATTAAGGACTGGGAGTCTATTTCTAATAATACAATTTGGCACGGAGGAGTGTATCGCTTAATTCAACAATTTGAACAGGTTATCAAATTGGAAAAATTTCCGTGTCTTATTTTCATTTGGGAAAGGTTTTTGATGACGAACCAAGTAGACCCCCAAGGGAAGATGTCTTATTTGGAATTGGTAAAGGCAACCACAACTGGAACCCCGATAGCTCGCATGTTTGAAATCAATGCACAGTTTATTGGTATTATACCAGAACTTAAACAGATGTTGTCTGAACTCCTCAAAATGAGATACAAGGAATATCCCCGCGAAGAAGAGGAACCCGAACCAAGGCATGTCCACTCTAGTGGACAAGGGGCGGTTGCCGCGAGAACCATTTACGGAAGTATCCAAAGCAACTTTGTAAACAACTAGTTTAACAAACATTGTAAAACACCTTGCAAGAACAAAATTATTTTTATTTCTGATTGTATTTTAAAAGAATGACTGTATTAGGAACAATTGCTTTAGTTGGAATGTTACTTGTCGCAATACAAGTACGAAACGAATTTGATAAATGCATCAGTCCGATCTCAAGTGTTGTGACTATTGTTGAAGCACGAGAGATGGGATATATCTGATGAAAAGGTAAACAAAGAATCAGAAAGCTAAAATGACTTTTACCGAAAAAGACGCGCAAAAGATTGTGGACTCGATCCTGGATGATGTTGCCAAGATCATTCGTCAAAAGAAAAAAGGTGGCGATGTACTTGGTGAAGTCAATCGGTGTATGGAGATTGCAAATCATGTTTCAGCTCGTGCGACAAAGAAGAAGCCAGTGAAAAAGTCAAAGAAAAGAAAGCAAGCACCAGAGAGTGATGAAGAAAAGAGTTCATCTTAGTTAGGGTAAAGAATAACAGGACCAAACTCATGACCGTGTGCTTTTTGTTCGATTGTTTTTGAAAGTCTGTTCCAGTGTTCCCAGTAGAGTGCCAGTCGTTTACGATCCGATACCTTGCGCAAATACTGCACCAAGTCTGGACGATCAATATTTTCAAAGACCCTTGCCATGATAAACCGCATCGGCCAAAGAATCCTTAACTTGCCTTTTTTAGAGCGAAATCCAATTTTGTTTTCGTGTTGATATGTTGTGAACCATCTGTCGTATCGTTTATATTCGTCCCTAGCTCGTCTAACTTCGTCTTGTGTCACCACAAACTCGGGTGTATGTCTTAGTATATTTGCAATCGTGTACTTGGATGGATAATAGGTTGTTTCCTTGATGCTTGAGAGTACATCAAAGACCTTTTCACTTGTGACATGGTCTCCAGTCCCCAAAGACGCTTTGCAATAGGTAATGATATGTTTGGCTATCTTACGATTTCCAATACCTGTGAAATCACAAAGGCATTGTGCAAAGTGTTCATATGAACAATATCGATGAACCATATTACAATTGTATTGTTTCATATCCCCATATGAAGTTGTCATGTCTTGTAGGACAGAGACACAGTTACCACACCGCGTACAGATTGCTTCACTTGTTTGTTCTCGGTAAATCATTTGAATGTTACACATTGGACAAGTCATATGGCCGTTTCCGTTGGGTCGTGTATGGCATTGACGTCGAGCCAACCGTACACGCTCTCGACACTCTTGAATCAATTTATAGATTTGTATTTCAAGCATTGCGTGGCGTACACTACTGGGTTCAAGTTTAGCTTGTTGATACACAAGTGTGGCATGGCGATCCATATAACCCTCTACAATATAAGAAATCTCTTTACAAAATTTGTTTACGTATAGTTGGATGGCTTCCAAAGACTTTAATGCTACACAAAAATAAACAGATAAAAGCATCGTCAGATAGGTTCAACCATCATTCAGTCAGATTGCTCACCATCATCAGAGACATCTTCAACCTCTATTTCTTCCTCTACAGCCTTGGCCTTTTTTGTAGATTCCTTGTTTGCTGCAGGTTTAACCTTGCGCTTCTTTGGCATTTGAAGTCCTTTGAAGAGTTCTTGACGAATGATATTGTCTGCTTGTTCAACAGTCAACTCATTCTCGCCGACTTCACGCACGTACTTGGTCAGTACGAAGTCACCTTCAATCGACAATTCGACGACTGGAAAAACAACAGGTTCATCCGCTGCATTCATACCAGCACGAAAGTAGACGGAAGTCACGCTAAGCGGACACCGAAGAGTCCATTTGTTGTCCTTGAGAAGATTGGAACCCGCAAGACGAGCTACGTCCCGTGGAAGACTTGGGACTCCACCTTGTGGATAAACCACGACACCATCTTCGCTTACGTTTCGCAGTGGTTTTCCCTTTTCATCAAAACAGTAAATAGTATATTTGCCATCCTTGTCAAATTTAACTTCATTGAACCAAGCACATTCATCGTCCTTTTCTTCGGCAGTAACAAACCGACCAAATGTATTTGCAGGAGAGTCGTATTCACCCTTGACTTCTAATGTAGCCAAACCTTTGTTTTCGCGAGACCAATTGAATGCAGTATAGGTCTTTGTTCCATCGGTAATGATGGTTGGAAATGTCTTTTCCCATTGCAAAGAAGACTCTGGTGGATACTTTTCAAGTGCCATATCAATCGCATGATTAACGATATCTGCCAATGCACTGTTGCCCGCACGCGGGATAAGAAAACGAACTGAATTCACAGGTCCGTATTCAAGCTTGGTTGAGCGAAGACCAAAATAGTCAACACCCTTGACGGTTTGTGGGACAAGTTTTGCATTATCTACCAAAACAGTTGGTGATTTAGGTTGGTAACCACTTGGTCCAACATTAATCCAGTGTCTCATTGGTTTCTTTACCGACTTGGACTTGCCAGTGCAAGCGGTTAGACGCATTGCATCAATGATGTTATCTACATCAAAGAACCCTTCGGTTGCGCCTTCTGGTAGTGCTTTTTTACCCATTTTACTTGAAATTGAACTCTTGTGTAAAATTGTTTTTGTTTTGGAAGCTTATTTTATGATGTTTGACCAGACTCGGAATCTTCTTCCTCTTTTTCTTCCTCGAATCCATACGGATCAAAGGTAGGTACGCTTGTGTCCAGTGTATCCACCTTGGATTCTAACTTAAACACTATGTCTTCTAGTAGTTTAATACGAGGAATCAGTTGAGTATTCATATAGGATATAAGCCTAGTAATCTCCATTGCGTTTGAATCGACCGTCAGACGGGTCGGTTTTGGACCGTTATTGGTCTTTTTTTGAACTGGCTCATTGTTATTCATCGACATTTCCCGTATACGTTTATGGAGCCGTTTTTTGCAACGGTCCCCAACGGACGGGTGTAGCGGAAGAGTTTTGATTTTTTGATTTTTTTGTCTCCTGACAGACATTTCAAACTCACAATCCAAAACAAATTCAAAATTCAAAAAGATTTAAAATGAACCCTGAGATTAATCAAGCTATGACGTCAGAAGATTACGTCACTTTCAATGGTCAATCTTTCCAAGCCTTTGCTTCAAGAGTGAACAAACGTATGCGTGAACCTTTTTCTTGCACGGCTAATAAACGTGTTTGTCAAGGCCCTGAAGATGGTGTAAAAATATACCCACATACTTTGCATCTGGAGAAACAAGCGACGGAGACCGCCCAAACCATTCAATTCAAATTTAGTCGTCCACCGCATCATTTTGAAATTGATGGAGTGCCGATCCAAGTTCCAACGGAATTTAAAGCAAAATGGTACGTAACAAATGAAGAGGCAAAACGCCTTAAAGAATACGATCTAAAAATACCACTTGGGCTTGATTTGGACCCAATTGAAGAGTTTCCGTTTGACGAAGACAAAGAAAATATTGACCCCTTTAACACAGATCTCGCGGACCTTTTAAAACAATGGAGAACCGAAGAGGAACAAGAGGAGAAATGGTATGATTAACGGTATTGTGATTTAGACTTCTTTTACGGTTACAGACTAGACTAGCGGTTACAGGTAGTATAGTACTATTAGGTATTTCCTATATATAAATAGTAACGGGTCCGGCCCTCTCCCAATAGCCATCTCATCCTCCGAGTGTACT
>Ga0160419_100350_pt1 | contig 30935 bp, 32 predicted proteins | sample CelAP2metagpilot_2_FD_108196 | JGI IMG/M metagenome (GOLD analysis project Ga0160419, IMG submission 108196) | Phycosphere-associated microbial communities from Cellana algal ponds in Kailua-Kona, Hawaii, USA - Cellana AP2-4-25 metagenome pilot ... | reverse complement strand
GGCGGGGGGGCAGGAGTGAGGGGGGAGATCGGGGGGCAGGGGGGGGGGGGGAGGAAGTGAGGAGGGGGAAGGGGGGGGGGAGGGGGGGAGGGAGGGAGGGGGAACATGGCAACCATCAGCTGCCGCTGCAAGCGGAGTATCCACTCACACCCTTTCTTCCCCCCTTCTCTTCCCTTCTGTCCCTCCCTCCTTCCCTCCGTCCGTCCTTCTCCTCCTTCTCCTCCAGGCCCCGTTGCTGCGTGTGCCGGGGCGCATGTTTAAGGTGGAGGTGTTCTATACCCCCGAGCCCGAGAGGGATTACGTCCAGGCCGCCATTAGGACGACACTGCAGGTATGTCGCAAGGAGGGAGGGAAGGAGATGTGAATGCGCACCCCCCGACATCACTCTTTCCATCGCGGTGTTCTAGAAGGAACCATCACCGGCGGCGGCTCCAGTCGTGGGCAGATCATACACCCCCTCCGGTTTTTTCCCTTGCCTTCCCTTTCTTTTTTCCTTCTCCTTTGCCACTTCTTCTTTTTCTTCGTCATTTCCTCTCGCATCTTGCAGGAGGGAAGGAGGGAGGGAGGGAGGGAGGGAAGGAGGGAAGGAGGGAGGGAGGGAGGGGTTGAAGATGGAGGTCGGAGAATACAAACCACCGGGCTCGGTGTCCTACGCCGTGCTTGGCATATCTATTCCCCACATATACATATATATATATATATATATATACATATATATGTGTGTAAAATAGATTTATATAGATATATTGACCGCTAGGTAGACAAGGATAAATATGTAAAACGATATGCTTCTATTCTCTCCTCCCCCTTCTCTTCCAACCAACCGATTACTAGGCCACGCTGACCCTCCCTCCCCCCACCACTTCCCCACAGATCCACCTCTGCGAGGAACCTGGTGACGTCCTAGTCTTCCTCACGGGTGAGGAGGAGATCGAGGACGCCTGCCGCAAGATCCGAGACGAGAGTTTGAACTACACCAGCACCCATGGAGAGCTGGCGGTGTTCCCCCTCTACTCCTCCCTCCCTCCCATCCAACAGCAGAAAATTTTTTCCGACGCTCCCGGGCCGAAGGTACCCGGAGGACCGCCGGGGCGGAAGGTGGTGGTGTCGACAAATATCGCCGAAACGTCGTTGACGATTGATGGTAAGGGGGGGGACGGTGTAAGGCTGGGAGAAGGAGAGTGAAGGGGAGTTCGGGCACATGGGTGAATGGAAGTGTGTGTGGTTTTGAAATGCCTGGAGAACGCTTGAGCTTAGATTATTTCCTCTCGTCCTCCCTCCCTCAGGCATCGTCTATGTTGTGGACCCCGGTTTCTCCAAGCAGAAGATTTACAACCCTCGCGTTCGCGTGGAGTCCCTCCTCGTCTCTCCCATCTCCAAGGCCAGGTCCGCCCCTCCTTCCCTCCCTCCTTCCCTCCCTCCTTCCCTCCCTCCTTCCCTCCTTCCCTCCGTTCCTACGAGACGTGCAACTTAATCTTTTCTCCTTCCCTTCCTCCCTCCCCCCTCCCTCCCCAGCGCGCAACAACGCAGCGGCCGTGCCGGTCGAACTCGTCCTGGGAAATGCTTCCGTCTCTACACCGAGAAGAGCTTCCAGAAAGACTTACAGGAACAAACATACCCGGAAATTCTGAGGAGTCAGATGAGCAATGTGGTACGTGTTGAGGGAAAGTGGGAAGGGACGCTTCTCGTGACGAGAGAGAATCGAATTTGTCTGATTTAATGCCCCAGAAATCTTTGGGAATCGTGCTCTCTCAGGGGTCTCTCTTCCCCTTATTTTCATGCCCTCCCTCCCTCCCTCCCTCCCTCCCTCCCTCCTCCCCGCGTGGTGAGCGTATGCTGGGCGACATTTCTCCTCCATTCTCGCTTTCCAGTCTATGATCCACGCCAGAACCAATCTTTACCGGGCACAAGGCCATTATTACTAGGGATTTGTCTCCATAACTCCTCTAGTTTGTCACCCTGCGCACAATTTGTCCACTACCCATGCCCCCCCCTTCCTTCCTCCCCTCCCTCCCTCCTGCCTCTCTTCTCACCCTCTGTGTCCTTTTCTCTTTCCTCTCTCTCCCTGCTTCCTTTCCTTCCCCCCCCCTTCCTTTCCACTTGTCGACACATGACATCATCGCTCACCACTTTTTTCTTCCTTTCCCCCCTTCCCCTCCCTTCATCCCTCAGGTGCTGACCCTCCTCAAGCTCGGGGTGGATGACCTCGTTCACTTCGACTTTATGGACCCCCCGGCCCCCGAGACCTTGGCTCGGGCGTTGGAGGAGCTGAATTACCTCGGGGCCATCTCGGACGAAGGACTCATTACGCAGGTAAGAGGGAAGGAGAGACAGGCACCGGAGTGAGGGCTTTGGCACGTGCGGAACGACCAAAGGAAGTGACATGACGCATACCACACTGATCTTCCCTCCCTCCCTCCCTCCCTCCCTCCCTCCCTCCCTTTTCTAGATGGGGCACAAGATGTCGGAGCTTCCCCTCGACCCCCAGGCGGCTAAGATGGTCCTTAGCTCCCCCGACTACAACTGCTCCAACGAGATCCTTACCATCGTGTCCATGCTGAGCGTTCCTCAGGTCTTCATGCGCCCCAAGGAAGCCGCCAAGCGCGCCGACGAGGCCAAGGCACAGGTAGGGCCGGGGCGAGGGAGGGGGGGAGGGAGGGAAGGAGCTAGGTAGGGTCCATATAGGTGTGATTGGAATGTGCACCACAAGCGCCAGAAACCTAACACTTATCTCACCCTTCCCTCTGTCTCCTCTTCCCCCCCCCCTTCCTTCCGTCAGTTTGCGCACGTGGACGGCGACCACTTGACGCTCCTCAACGCCTATCACGCCTACAAACAGCAGGGGGGCAACAAGGACTGGTGCTGGGAAAATTTCATCAACGTCCGCTCCATGGGCAGCGCTGAAAACGTGCGGAGCCAATTGGAAAGGTACGGTGATTTAACTTCATTAGATGGGGTGCTTTGATTCTGTTTTGGTACATAGAAATGGTTATTAGGGGCTCATTCCATTTTTTTCCCCAACCCATTTCTTGCTTCACTCCCCCCCTCCCTGCCTCCCTCATTGTTTGGCTTTTGTTCGTCGTTCCTCTCACCTTGACTTCCCTTCCGACGTTCAGGATGCTGACCCGCATGGAGGTGCCCCTCGTTTCCCCCGACTTTAACTCTCCAGATTATTATACCCGGATAAAAAAGGCCCTCACCGCTGGTAAGCCTCGAGAGAGGGAATTGGGAAAGGACGGAGGGTATAGGAGGGAGGGAAGGGGGAAGGAAGGAAGGGGAAAAAGAGAGAGAGTAAGGGCGTTGTTATCCGGCTTACAATCCACCCATCGCTTCCCCCCTCTCTTCCTCCCTCCCTCAGGCGGCTACATGCAGATCGCCCACTTACAGAGAACGGGGCAGTACCTAACTGTCAAGGACCACCAGATCGTTTCGATCCACCCATCTTCTGTGTTGGACATGAAGCCTCCATGGGTGCTGTACGCGGACTTTGTCCTCACCAGCAAGAATTATATTCGCACGATCACGGCGGTGGTAGGTAGAGGGAGGGACGAGCAGCGGGGGAGGGAAGAAGGGAAGAAAGAGAGTGAAAGTGTTCGTCGTACCCAGCAGCATTCAACGTCCATGACCTTAACGCCTACCCTCCCTCCCTCCCTCCCTCAGGAGTGCGACTGGCTCCTGGAGATCGCCCCTCATTACTACGACCTGGCCAATTTCCCCAAGGGCGAGACCAAGAATGAGCTCGAGGCGTGCGCCAAGCGGCTCTATCAACTTTGAACTCATGGGAGGGAGGGACGGAGGGAAGGAGGGGAGGAGGGAAGGAGGGAGGACGGGTAGGTGACATACATGCCTGGGAGTGCGCGCACGGTTGCGCGTATGATATTGTGTGGCTGTGTGTTGGCCTTGTAGGAATAATGACGTGATGAACAAATTCAAAAAGGATACAACAGACGAAAGCGAGAACGACGACGATTGTTATCTTCTGCTTCTCACCTATATGGCTTCATTTCTCATACCATCCTTGCCTCTCCCTCCAATATCTCTTTCCTCTATCGAGGCCCCTCTTCTTCACCCTCTCCTTCCCCTCCTGCTCCTGGATCCATAAACGGAGGCACCAACAACTCCCCATTCACCCTGTCTTCGACACACGCCCTCACAGTCAGTCGCAACCTGGCATTCTCCTCCTCCAACCGTTCCATCGAACCCAACACCCTTCCTCGCTCCTCCAGCAAGCGATGGTACGCCAAGAGTGACTGCTCCAAGTCTTGCCATGTCTGGAAATGCGCTGCCGGCAAGACGTTTGCCAGGCCTCGCCACAAAGTCCTATCTCTTTCTCCTCCCTCGGTACCTCCTCCTTGACCACTGCAGCTCCCGCTCAGGCTCTGCCGACGATGCCGACGCTGGCGCTGCCGTAGCTGCTGCTTGCATGCCTTCTCTTCCAGCCTCTTTTTGTCAAAGAGGAAACGGTGCAAAACGCCTATCACCTCGTCAGGTCCGATCATCACATACATGTCTTGCGGAGAAATGGCAAAGGCAGCGGCCGGCAAAAGTAGTGCAAGCTTCCGGATCATCCCTACCTCTTCCAGCCCGTCCTCCTCTTGCTCCCCCCCATCCCCCTCTCTGCTTCCTCCCTCTTTCCGTTCCTTCTTTTTAAGGAAATACGTGAGCAACGTCCGGGCCTCAGCCTCGTCCTGGATGCCCAGGGCACGGAGTACGCGCTGACAGCCATATTGTGATGCACCCAGCAGGTCCTCTTCCTCAGCCTGCGCGGCCTTTGCAGCTGGTGTGGCTGCTTCTTCTGCCCCTGGTACGACCAGCATCGCTTCTTCCGATGCTTGTGTTAGTTCATTGCCCTCGTTTGCGGCAGTTGCATGCACCTCCTGTGCAGCCACAGCAGCCTCCTCAGGCATAAGAACCGTAGCCGTCTCTGCGTCGCCGTCCTTCTTTTCCGTTTGGGCCTTTATCTCCACGCTCTTGCTGCTCCTCTTCGTATCCTTATCTCTGCGCAGGAGTGGTGGGAACTCCGCCACTACCTTGGCCACCGTATTAACCCAATCAGCCTTGGGCCTTGTTCCGCTCTTGGCTTTCTTCTCTGCCGCTGCCGCCGCCTTTTTCTGCTGTGCCTCTACGGCTTCTGTGTCCTCAAGAAGAAGAAAATCAGCTTCCTGGATGATGAGTCCAAGCATCTTGTTCATCAATACCTGCTCCATCACCAGCGCTGAATCTATTTCCTGACGTCCGTTGCCTGTGCCGAAAGCGCCATCCTTCTCCTTCTCCTCCTCCTCGCCCCCAACGGCCGTGGCAGCTCTTCCATCCCCCTCTTCCTCCTTCCCCTTCGAGTGCGCGCCCACCGGGTTGGGGCCTTCGTCACCACGGGCATATTGTTTCTTATCTTCGTCCAACTCCAGTAACAAGTCGTCCCTCGGCGGAGGCGTCCATTCTTGCCCCAGAAGCTGCACAAATAGAAGCTCGTCAATCGCCAGCACCTTCTCAACCGCTGCTTGAATCTCATCCTCGTGCCGCGCCCATGCACTGTCATACCTATCCCGATCCGCGCAAGAAAAATGCCGAAAACGTTGTTGCAAGTCCTTGTACTTCTTATGCAGGCGACAGACCTCCTGCGTCAGTTCCTCGAATCGCTTCTTCTCCCGCGCGTCGTGTTCCTTGTACTCGGAGGTCAAGGCCAGTACCGAATCCCTCAGCTTTACCAACTTCTTTTTCTGCGCCGCCAGGCTCGTCGATTTCTCTACTTCACGATCTGTCAGAATGCGGTGGTCGTGCACAAGCTTTTCTTGCTGCACTTGCGTCGTGGTCATGACCTCTTCCACTTGCCGGTCCGCAGCGTCTCGCTCCATTTCCAACCGAATCTGAAGCTGGTGGTAATCCTCCCCATCCTGCACTCGCAACGCTTCCAGCTCGCGCTGAAAGCGTTCTTCCCCCTCTTGGGCATCTTGAGAATGCCGGAGATCAGCTGCTTTCTGCTGAGCCACAAGCCCGTCCATAGTGATCTGATGCGCCTGCAGCATACCCTCCCGCTCCGTCACAAAGGTGGCCTCCAAGGCATCCATCTCTCGCTCGTAGTGGTCCTGCAAGGCCTTGCTGTCCGCACGCATCTTTAAAACCATATTTTCGATCTCTAGGCCATATCGTGAAATGGCTTGGACGTATTCCTCTTCATGCTCCGTGAGCTGCGCTTGGGCTTCTTGAATGAGGTCGTTCTTGGACTGAAGCATGGCTGTGCAAGCCCCGCGCTGCGCCTCGAGCTCCCGATACAATTCAAGGAGCGGGATGGAATCTTTGCTGTCATTATCAATAATCTTCGCGCTGCTACCATCAGAGGAAGTCTGGATCTGATCGGGCGGGGCAGAAGAGGTAAGGAGCAGGTGTTCCCAACGCCTGTCAATCTCCTCATTTTGCGACCGCCTGTCCGCTTCTTGCAGCAGCACCATCCGTGCATCGGCCCGCCGCCCATTGCGTTGACATATCTGGGCTTTCAAGGCGTCAGTTTCCTGGCACAAGGCCTGCACATCCTCCAGACTCGTCTGTATTCGTGCCAAGAAAGCGGCGCGGTAAAGGGCGACTTGCTGGGGATTTTGTTTAAGAGGACTCTCGTCGACCATGGGTAAGGACGAGGATAATAGTACCTTTTCCGAAACCATTTTGACTCGTGATAATGGACCTGCTTGTGAGTTTGTGCATGGTAAAACGTGTATGGGTGAACGAAAGAGGGGCGTCCAAAACAACCAAAAAACAAAAAAGAAGCCCGTTTTTCGAACTGACCGTTCGTTGCAAGCTTCAACTTCTGATCCAAGAGGCACGTTTCCAATCACTCGAACTTATCGGGACGTTGTTCAAAGAGGCGACGGGCTTCTATATGACCACGGAGTCGGAATTGACCGTTCTGGGAGGACTCAGGAATACTCGACGACCAGTTATCGCCTGTACTCGTCCGCCAGCTGCCTGAAAATCATCGTGGGAGTATCCCTGAGTCCCCTCAGGGCGGCCAAAGCCGACTCTTGAGTCATGTAAAGCCCCGTCGTCTCATCAAGAATTTCTCCGATTAGCTCGCACCAGGCCATGGGATTAAGATCTTCATTACTGGTGCGCACAACGAAACAGCCATGGCAAAGCAAGCAAAAGTGAAAGTAAAAGAATCCAACGAGTCTTTTCTTGAGCCCTTTTATTTACTGTTTATTTTTCAACCAGAACGAACTATTTACGACGCCGCGCGGGCAATTCTGTTTCCCACATGCCTGCTTGTACGAGTTGGAGAAGGAAGTGAGGGTGGGGAGATTGGTCAGCACGCCCTCCATCTTAAATCGGATTAAAACAATACAATATTTCGACATACTTGAGACACCACGTTCCAAATCAATCTCACAAAATGAAAAACTCGTCTCTACCCCCCGCGATTGATCTTGCATCAGTGTAAATGTACTGAAACCCTTCTGCATTTTGAACAGACACACCCTCACACCATATGCACCATTGTGGGCAGGGACTGTAGCGAGCCAATCTCATTCCATTGAGAGGCAAGTTGTTCGTCCCGCCCTATTTCTATCCTTCTAGGAGGCCGACTTCATCGTCTATCGAGTTCCTCATTCAATTCCTTTCAGTCCCATCAAAAACGCAACCTTCTTCTTCTTCCTTTTCAGGAGGAAAGGAGAGGCACAAGGGGCGGAAGGAAGACACCACAAGGTAGTGCGAGAGAACCAACAGCCTCCTTCTCTGGTCATTCTTTTGATCTCATACACGTCTTTCAAATTCTACCATTCGTTTTCCCCAAGTTTTGTGCATACACCGTCCTGCCTCCTCCCCCTATCACCAGACAGGCAGAGACAACTAACAAAAACAAGACATTCGCTCACACCCACCCACACACAAACACACACCTACACACACACACACACATTTATATACATATGTAAATATATACATACATACCTCTTCCCCCTCCTCCCTCTCTGCTTACTCCCCCCCATTCAAAGCTGCCATGATCTTGGGGCAGGCTTTCTTGGAGATGATGGCGCTTGAGCACTCTTTGAAGCATCCTTCGGAGCAAATAGGGTCGGCGGAGGTAGCCAAAGGGGCCACGCCGAAGGTCATGGTGCAACTGCATGAGGGAGGATGGGAGGAAGGGGAAAGAGGAGAGAGGAAGTGGGTGATATAGAAGAAGAGCTGATGAGCATCTGTCAAGATACATGTAGTTTGTTGACCGACACCCAAGCGCAGGCTTTGTGAGAAGACAAGAAGGAGAGGGGTTAGCTTGTGTGTCTCGTAGTCAATGTCTGGCCGCAAAGTCCCTTCATCTCTTAGCTTCTCCTCTCTCTCCGCAAAGTGGGCGAGATATTTCCCTAAAACGGCGCGTGTAGGTGCAAGTTGAGTTGTTGGAAGAGGCGGGGTGGGAAGAGTCTCCCTCCCCCCTTCCCTTATTCTCCTCCTTCCATCCCCTTGTCCCTACCTCAAATCATCAAAATTTGGCGTCATGGTCACGGGCATACCCAAATCCTCCGTAAAGAACGCTTGGGTCGGGAGCTTGCAGATGCTGGCACACGCCCCCTTGCACTGGACGCTCTCCAGGTACCGGCACCGCTGAATCTTCACACTATTGGCCCATACCTCGACCTCATCCCTGTGGGAGTAGAATGTGATTTGTTCGTACTTGTGTAAGCGCGTTGGCCTTCCCTTCCCCCCTACGGATCTACCCAAGCCGCGCACCCACTCTCCCTCCCTCCCTCCCTTCTCTCCCCCCTTCCCTCCCTCCAAAATTACGCACGTCTTCGGATTCCGCATCTCCGACGTCTCCACCACCGCCGGCCCCACCAACCAGCTGAAAAACACCGGCGTTACTTTGGCATTAAACTCACAGGCAAATCGCGAGGTGCCAGGAAAAAGCGTGCGAAAAATGGAGGAAAACCCCGGAAAGGCAATGGAGCGCAAGACGGTCAACACAGCAGTTTTTGCCTTGGTTGATCCTGCCTTCAGCAGAAGCTGAGAGAGACGGACGTATTCCTCGTATTCGATGAAGCGGCGGGGGGAAGGGACGCCGACCACGGCAGCAATTTTGCCACTGAAGAGGAAAATCCAGATTTTAGCAAAGAGGTCGTCGTCATATGTGGCCATGTTCTCAGGCGCAAAAGGTCTAAGAGTTGGTGTTTTCATGCCTCTTGGGCTGCTTTTGTTTTTATTGTCGCTGCGGCCGCCGAGGCCAAAAAGGTGGGCTTGGGTAAGGAGGCGTGGAGCAGGGCAGGAAGAGGAGGAAGAGGAGGATGGAGAGGGCCGAAGGCGTATAAAGGCCTGCGCACTGCCTGCTAAAGCGACAAAGATGACGATGATAAGTAGAGGTAGCTGGAATGTAATATTTCTTCTTCTTGCGCGTCGTTGTGCGGGTCCTTGAGGAGCTACTGCCTTCACCTCCCCACCCCCTGCCTTAGATGATGACGGTGAAGGCACCATGGGGTGTGGGAATCACAGTTCCGCTGGGGGAGCTTATGTCGTCGTCTTTGTACTGATGCTTTTGGCTGTTTTGTTGTGGCCTGTGCATTTTTACCGAGAGGGCGTGAGGCTATTAGATGGACAACATGCATGCCACTCAAGGAGGATCTTGAACTGCCTTACTCGCCCGTTCCATCATCACCGTCATGGGCTTGCTTCTCCAAACCTAGGCTGGCGAGCCTTCCTCACTACTTTACGCCTCACGCCCCCCACCCAAACAATCACACGATCTGACCATCCGCAACGCAATGTCCAGGCAGGCCCTAATCGATAGCTTGGACAGCATAGTGGAAGCCGCGTGGGTTTTGCTCCATCAAACATCGGTCGGCTAGGACCATCACTCTTTGTTTCTGCTTTGAACTGATGAGAGAAGCCAGCCTTAACGCTCCCAGCCCTTGCGCCTCACGCCTTCCCACGCACACACCCCTCAACAACAGGAACAGGAGCCTCATCACCTCCAGCGTTGGCGTGATCTCCACTTGGCCTCGTTGCCTGGCCGCATCCGCCGCGAGGCTTCAACCCTCACCTCAAACTACCACCCACGGCACCATGGCCCCTTCCGGTCCCAACGCCATCTCGTCCATCGAGACGTCATGCACTGTCCTCTTCCACACCGAAAAGGCCTCGGCAGTTCAGCAAGAGGAGATTATGCGGGACTTGGAGCACCCAGACGTAAAGTTCAAGATTCGGGCGCTGAAGCAAACCATCATGTTGCTCCTCTCGGGCGAGAACCTGCCTCGCGTCCTCATGAGCGTCATCCGCTTTTGCAGCAGCACCGACGACCACCTGCTCAAGAAGCTCTTGATGATGTACTGGGAAGTTGTACCTAAGTTCGACGGCACGACCAAGAAACTCCTCAGTGAGATGATCCTGGTCTGCAACGCCCTCCGCAACGACCTCAACCATCCCAATGAATTTGTCCGCGGTTCCATGCTCCGCTTCCTCTGCAAGCTTCGAGAGCCCGAACTTCTCGAGCCCCTCGTCCCCTCCATCAAAGCCTGCCTAGAGCACCGTCACTCGTACGTCCGCAAGAATGCTGCACTGGCCGTTCTAAACATTCACCACAACGTTTCAGCCGACCTCGTGCCCGATGCCCCCGAACTAATGCATCGCTTCATCCAATCCGAAACCGACTCCGGGGCCCGTCGAAACGCTTTCCTCTTTCTCTGCTCGGAAGCTGAGATCCTCGCCATCCAATTTCTAACCGAGCACTTGGAAGATGTGCCCAGGTACGGCGATGGCTTCGCCCTCCTCGTCCTCGAGCTCACCCGCAAGGTCTGTCGGAAAGACCCGGCGCAAAAAGCCCGATTTGTTCGCGCGCTTTTCAATCTCCTCCAATCCAACAGCGCGGCAGTGTCGTACGAAGCAGCCTGGACACTCGTCTCCCTGTCCTCTGCTCCTACTGCTGTCCGTGCTGCGGCCAGCACTTACGCACAACTCCTCAACTCTCAGAGCGACCAGAACGTGAAATTGATCATCCTGGAGCGGCTGTCGGATTTAAAACAGAGGCATACGAGGGTGGTGCAGGAGGTGTTGATGGATATCTTGAGGGCGTTGGGCTCGCCGAATGTGGACATATGTAGGAAGACTCTCGAGGTACGGGCTAGGGTGGGACTAGAGCGGGGGTGGGATGATGTGTGATAGCAGGGTGGGTGGGAGAGTGGGTGCTCACCCTCCTCCGGCTTCTCCTTTCAACTGTTTCTGTTTATTGTATTGATGCGTGCTCATGGACCTCTTTCCGCGTTGTTAGAGCTTTGATGAGCAAATATCAACCAAATCATCCACTCATCCCCCCTCCCTCCCTCCTTCCCTGAATCCCCAAGGTGGCCATGGACCTAGTTTCCCCCCGCAACATCGAGGAAGTGGTCGGGGTGCTAAAGCGCGAAGTCCTCCGCACCCAAGAGGGGGACCAGGACAAAGCCGCCGTCTATCGCGGCCTCCTCATCCAGGCCATCCACACCTGCGCCGCGCGTTTCCCCGAGGTGGCGGACGCGGTGGTGCACGTCCTGATGGACTTCCTCTCGGGCGACGGTGCCCTCGACGTCATCGTCTTTGTCCGTTCCATCATTGAGCAATACCCCATTTTCCGCTCCTCCATCCTCGGTAGGCTTTTGGGGAGTTTCGGGTCCATCCACGGCAATACTGTCCTCGGCGTGGCTGTGTGGATCCTGGGGGAGTACGCCCTTGAGTCCGCCTTACGCACACAGGCATTTGATTGCATACTGGCAAATGCAGGACAGCCACCTTACGTTTCTAAGAGGGTGTTGGGGAGGGATGAGGGGGAAGGCGAGGGAATGGGAGGGCAGGTCCCTGCGCAGCAGTTGGTGACGAAGAGTGTGGTCTTGTCGGATGGGACGTATGCGACGCAAATGGCGATGGTGCCCAGGGAGGGAGGAGTGGTAGGGATGGAGGGGGAGGAGAAGAATTTGACACCGTTGAGGAGGGCCTTGCTGGCGGGGGATGTGTTTTTGGGGGGCTTGTTGGTATCGAGCTTGACGAAGCTGACCGTTCGGGCGTTGGAGACGGGCGGGCCGTTAGATGACACGTGCAAGGAGATGCAGGCCAAGACGCTGCTGGTTGCGTGCGGGGTAGGGGGCATGGCAGAGGTGAAAGCGAAGGGGAATGTGGGGGCGTATGCGGACGTGCTGGAGAGGGTGACGGTGTGCGCACGGGTGTTGCTTGACCCCGAGAGCCTCTTGTTGGTGAAGGAGACGTTCCTCTCCAAGTGCAAGGAGAGCTACGCGGCCTTCCTCCGATTCAAGCAGGAGGAGGTGGCCAAAACGGAGAAGGCGAAGCAGATGGGGAAGGAAGGAGGGAAGGGGGGGTTGTCTGCGTTGCCGGACGCTTTGATTAACTTCAGACAGTTGAGGCATTTCGGCGTGCAGACGGGTGACTTTGATTTGTATGATGGGGAGGATATCCAGCGGGCGACGGGCGCGGGGAATGCCAAGGGGGAAGACGGGGGGGAGTGGGGGAAGAAGCTGTCGCATGTGTACCAGTTGAGTGGGCTGGCTGACCCCGTGTATGCGGAGGCCTACGTGACCGTGCATGACTACGACATAGTGCTGGAGATAATGGTGATCAACCGGACCAACACGACTCTGACCAACCTGACCGTGGAGCTGGCGACGATGGGGGACTTGAAGCTGATCGAACGCCCGCAATCGTACACGATCGGTCCGCAGAAGGAGAGGGTTATCCGGGCGAACATTAAGGTGTCGAGCACTGAAACAGGACACATATTCGGAACGATCGTGTACGAGAATAGCAGTACTGCGGAGAAAGGCTTTGTGAATTTGAATGATATCCAGGTATGGGTATTGGACTGCCTCCCTCCCTTCCTTCCATTTTTCATATCTTTTTCGTCGTCCCTGTGCAGCGTGTCGATAATGCCCTCCCTCCCGCCCTCTTGTCCCACCGTGTTTACCTTGACGCTTCAAGACATAGACCGTCTTACTCAAACCCTCGTCGCTCCCTCTCTCCCTCCTTCCTTCCCTCGCCCAACCCCAGATGGATATCATGGACTACATCCGGCCCGCCTCCTGCTCAGACGAGAGCTTCCGCGCCATGTGGGCGGAGTTTGAGTGGGAGAACAAAGTCGCCATCAACACAACCATCACCGATCTTCAGGCCTTCTTGACGCACGTGGTGAGCAGCACGAACATGCAGTGCCTGACACCCACGAGCTCCCTGTCGGGAGAAAGCGCTTTTTTGGCGGCTAATTTGTATGCGAAAAGCGTATTTGGGGAGGACGCGCTGGTGAACCTGTCGGTGGAGAAGAAGGATGATGCCGACGGGCGGTTGAGTGGGTACGTGCGCATTCGGAGCAAGACGCAGGGAATTGCTTTGTCGTTGGGGGATCGGATCACGGCGGTGCAGCGGGTGGCAGGTGCGGGAGGAGGAGGAAGTGACTGAAGGCTTTAGGTGTGTGTGTGGGGGGGGGGAAGGGGGGAATACACAGGGCCTTGTCACTGGATCGTGCATTATCTCGTTACAGCGTGCTGGAGGGAGGGAGAAAGAGTGGGTGAAGAGTGTTGCCTTGTCGTTGAGGAATAATACGGCAGGTCTTATTCCACGTCTGGAAGAACGAAGGGGGGGAAGGAGGGATGAGAACGGAAGGAAATGGGGCCTGTGGTGTGTAAAACTTAGTTTGTTGGAAAATAAGGAGAACGATAAGGAGAACGAAGGGATAGGATATAGAGGAGGAGATTTTAGTGCCTGTGGTGAAGTCTTTTCTATTGGTTGTATTCGAATCAAATGAAGAGCTGGAGGGAGGAAGAGAAGTAGGAGAGGGGATGGACAATTAAAACGGAGAACGAAATTGAGGACAATCAAAACGGAGATCAAAATTGAGAAGATAGGGAAGGTTATTTACTACTATTTATTTCTCACACGACTGTCCTGGTGCCGACAAGGAGGAAAAGAGGAATAAGAGTGAGGAGAAAGGAGAAAAGAGAAAAGAGAAAGACAAGAAACAGCACGTGATTGTGTCGTTGCTCTGAGGCCAAGGGGCAAGCACAAACCCCAAGGGGAGATAGAAAACACGTGCAGAGGGGAAATGCACTCACAGGAGGGGAAGGAGAGAGAAAAAGACCAGGGCCCCAAGCCGCGTGGGGATTCAAAAAGGAGCAATCGAAAAGCATAAGTACGACCCACAAGCTCGACTCACATATCTCGAAGGGTGAGCCCTCTCCCTCTCTCCTCTTCCTCGTGGTTTTGTTATAGCACTCATAATCCCTTATTTCTGTTTCAATTTTTCTCAATACACATCTCCTACCTCTAAATACTGATCGTATAAATTACGTCTGTCCCCTGCACCTCCACACCGTAACTTCCTCCCTCCCTCCCGCTCGCCCTCAGGTAAGCCGCCACGGCCTTCCCTTCGAAGTCGTTCAATAAAGGCTCTTTTCGAAACAAGAGACTCTGTAAGCTCCACAAATTCGCCGGCGCCCGACTCGAAATCTGCAATTTCATTATCCCCCTTCTTCCCTCCTTCCCTCCCTCTAGCACCCTCACCTCCCCTCCCTGATTGTACTGTTTGGCCGTGAACAAATCCATGATTCTCTTCACGTTCTCCAACACCTCCTCATCCCCCGCATGGCCCTCCTTCCCTTTCTCCCTGCCCCTGACCGTTGGTGCATACACCTCAGGCGCCTCCAGAAACTTGTCAAGTATCCTTTGTCCAACCCTCCGTGCATGCTCCGCGGGTAACAGGGCGTTGTCCTGAGGCAAGGAGGGGTCGTCCGCCCGACGGACGACCTGCTTTTCTCCCTCTGCAGAGATCAGCTCGACAAACACCATCTTGCCATGGCGCATTTCTTCATTTAATGTGCAGTATTGTGCAAAGGAAATAAAGTCGAAGTAGGAGGGTTGGGTAAGCTCGCCTTGCCGGACGGAGAGGGGGGGAAAGGTGTTGACGTAGTCTTCCCATTCGGCCTAATGGAGGAAGGGGGGGGGGCAAAGGGTTGAAGGGGGCGGAAGAAGTGATATTTTGAGAGAATAGCTAAGATACAGAAACTATACGACCAAGCTTAAACAAGGGATTTGTCAGGGCAGGGAACAAATAAGGAACAGCGTATAGATTGCGCCGACACTTCACAGCCGCAACTATTCGTCCCCCTGTCCCTTTCATTCTTCTCTTCCTTTCCTCCCTCCCCCTGTCCATCTCTTACCTGTCGAAATGTGAAAAAATCCTTCTGAAAGTCATTCATTGCCACAAAGTCCAACTCATCTGCAATCTCATAGGAGGACCGCATCAGCAACACTGCTAATTCCTTGTCGATTTTCAAGCGCAGGCCTTGGTACGGCTTTGGACGAAGCTTGAGCTCGACTTGTCGACCTAGCCATTCGAAATATGTTGGGCCGTCGTTTACTCCGCCATTTGTGGCGTGTGGGCTGCGGGAAGGACGGCGGGCGAGGGGTAGAGGAAGCCGCCGGGAAGGGGATTGCGGGAGGAAGGCAGATGCGAAGGCGAGAAGCGTTATAAGGACAAGAAGCACGGGCAGATACTTTATCTGACATGTTTTCTGTCTTCTCCTTGACGGCCTTCGGCTGCTTGTCGTGGAGGGACAGTGATGTCGGTGGTGGTAGCTGTCCATTTGCTCTTCGGTCCAAACCCGCGTACCTGCCCTACCCCTCAGTCTCGTAGCTGCGAGCGGAAAGATCCTGAGGCTGGCCTGACGACTAAGATAATACCGAATACCTGCGAGGGAAGAAAGAGAGCGTTGCTTTGGTAAATGGGCATGCGTAGACAGGCAAGCAAGCTCATACCTCGTCACTTGATGCAGATGACGATGACGACTTGGGTTTGCTGATGACTCGCATACCCTCGCTTGCACTTCCTATATTTGAAATGTCAGCCACTTGACCACCCACATTCACCCTCCCCACCACTCTCGGCAAACACAGAACTCGGTGTGGTAGTTTTTTCAGCGCACAAAAGCATGACCAGCGTTGTCGACGACGTCCCGCCACCGGCGATCATCACAGACGACACCACAGAGTCAACGACCACCGGCACCAGCAGCAGTCACTTGGCCCTGCCTGCTGCCAGCCCGAGCCCCCACACGAAGATGCTAAAGGTGCGCGTATGCATGTGTAATGGGTAGGGTAGATACGTTGAGAATCTCCTCTTGGACCTTGGCCCAGACTCGAATGTTGCCAGCTATCGCACCTCGAAATGCGCTCATAATTTGCGAAGCCGCGTACACCACTTTCAAAGTTACGCGTCGCCAGATGCACCACATTGAGGCGTGTTTTGGCTCCTAAAATGCCTGGCTTGATCTCCATTTGTCTCCTCCCTTTTTCCATCATTCCCTTCGCCCTTTCCCCCCACATACTCCCGCGCACTCTCACGACGCATCCCGTCTCCTGGTCCTATCTCTTACTCCCTCCATTTCTCATACGCAGGGCGAGCTTAAACGCCTCATTGGCGCCTACCATAACAGTCTCGTCAGCCGGCCCCTCGCCACGAAAGCCGTGACCAGTGCACTCATCTCCGCCTTGGGCGACGTCTTGGCCTCGTCAGGTCGTGCGGGGAGAGGGCGCAACGGCAAACGAACGCTTGGGTTCCTTCTCTTCGGAGGCCTGATCACCGGCCCCGTTTGCCACTATTGGTATGGATTCCTCGAACGCCATGTAAAGACCTTCCACGGCGCTAAGAATGTGGCAATCAAGGTCCTCTTGGACAAGCTGCTCTTCACGCCGCCCTTCCTCGCCCTCACTCTCTTCCTCCTTCGTGCTCTCGAGACGGGTCGCTTCGGACCGGCTTGGCAAGGGACGAAACATATTTACGTACCTACGTTAAAGACGAATTTGAAGGTCTGGACGGTGGCCCAAGCCATCAATTTTACCTACACCCCCCCGGCGTATCGGGTCTTGTTTGGGAATGTGGTGGCGTTGTGGTGGAGCTTTTACTTGTCTCGATTGGGGGGAGGGGCCGGAGGAGGGGCAGGAAAAGCGTCGTCCATTGTGATTGTGCGGAGGAGTTATTAATTTGTCGGGATGCGTCTTGGGTTTGTTGATAGAAAGGAAGGGACGCAGGCGAGGGAGGGAGGGGGGAGGGAGGGGAAGGAGGGGGGCAGGGATGGCTGGTGATGTGTATGATAATTGACCTTCGGCAAAGAAAGGAAAAAAATCAAGTGAGGAAAAAGTAATGGACTTTATTCATGCCTGTTTGAAAAGCAGACAACAGCAATAAACACTAAAGAGACTAAAAGAGAGAATGTATGAGAGAAAAGAGACCGACATGGCGAAAGAGCAAGACCAAGTCCTCATTAGGAAGGAACGGGGCTGGATTTCTCGCTAAAAAATATGACTGTGTTTTCCTGTGAGTATGTGAGACGGCGGAACACGGTTCACCCTCCGTACATCTATCTAAACGCCACAAGCCGGAAAAAGACAAAGACAACGTACTCAGAGACAGCGGAGAGAAATATAACGCGAATCGCACGACCATCCTCCTCCCATGTAAATAACTGTACATGCTTTCCTTCTTTCATTCTCTCTTCTCTCTTTACCCCATCTCTCCCTCGCTCTCTCATCTCCCTTTCTACAACCTCCCTCCTACCCATCCTCCCATCCTCCCTCCCACTCCTCAGGACAGCTCATCCTCCACCCTCAAATACTCACCCACATCTCCCTGGTGCAACACAACATTTGCCCCGGGGTCCAGATCCTTGCAAACTTCCGTTGGTTGGGCCGCCACTCCAAACCCCAAGGGAATATCGGTCATGGAAAAAACAACCACCCCGGCATATTGCGGGATTGCCTCCGTCATGCGCCCTAGGCCCGATTTGACTATGTTGTTGCCATAGAGGAAGCCCATCTCACTTTGCGGCTTGACCCAGACTTTATAGCTGGCGTACTGGGCCAAGTAGTCCAGGAAGGTGATGCTGATATGAAATTTCTCGGTCTGAGTGACGGCAAGGCAGGGAGGGAGGGATGGTGGGAGGTTGAGAAAAGCGCAGCCATAAACATCGAAAAGGGAATATTTCGAAAAGGGAATATTTCTATACGGGCACCTCTCCAAATGTGCCTGGTTGCTTTTTAATTAAGTCCTCTCATCCATTTATTCCTTCTTATCTGACATGCGTCTTCGCTTGAACGAGCTGGGTCCACCATCGAGCAAAGGACATGCAATAAAAAGGGATAGACCGAATACTTCTTCGATGCCCTCACGAACCTTGGTGAATCGCCCGACGCACGTGCCCAGAGATAGGAGATTGTCCCTTCCGAAATTCGTGGCGGTCTTCATCAAGCGTTCACTCACGTAATACACGCGTTGATCCATGTAGCGGAAGCAATACCGTTCGTCAGGACGGTTGACGAGCTGCTCAAGGTTTCCGCCCACGCTGCGTGGAAGGAGGGATTTATAGGTACGGTTTGGAAGAAGGGGTGGATATGGGAGTTAGGAGTTAGTAGGTCGTTGTAAGAAGTACCCTGTATACCGGACATGGCTGCCTTGCCGACAGAAGAGAGGCGAGAGAAGGCAGGATTAAAGGGCAGGGGGAAAAGAGGGAAAGACAGCGCCGTCGTGAAGTACTTACTACTTGGCCAGGCGCTCAAAGACCTTCTTGGTCTCCTCTTCTGCAAGGGGCCGCATTATTTGTGGGTAGAATGTTGCTGTGTTGGGAACGATGGAGATGGGCTGCGCGGGGGTGGGATGGGGAGGTCGAAGCGAGAAACTTATGGCCTGTGTCTTTCAACGCAGGAGGAAAGGAATGGACGATATGAGTTTGTATAGTTAAGCAGTTTTCATAGAAGTAGCCTGTGATCGTTTGTGGCTGCGAATGGTGCGAATTGCGTAAAGGATTTTGGGGTCTGAGTGTGGTGAATGGGCGGGGATGTGTACGTCGGAAGCGATGGGTGGCGAGGCAGCAAGGAGACCGCATGGGCATGTCCTTTTTACTCGCGTGCTCCTACAAACAGCCACAAAAAAGTCATCTCATAAGCATGATGTCGTCGAGTACCTGCAGACGAATCACTTTTGTTTCCCCGATGCCTTTGGCTTGTCCTGAACATCCCTTGCTCCCCCTCAACCATCCACACCACAGGGGATCAAGAGATACTTCATCCAAAAGCGCCGACGGCAGCCCGTAGAAGCTCTACGCAGCAATTTACAGAGGTTTCTCGGGGCTAGGTGCGTAGATATGTTCTGTATGATAGTTTGTGTGTTTGTATGTGTATGTGTTTGTGTCATATGTGTGTGTGAGTGGGTTGTAAAGGGAGACAGGGGGGCAGGAGGTAGATGGGCAGGAGTGTATCTATGCCAAGACGCACTTGTTCGCCCCTACAACCACCGCCCCATGCGGGCAAATTGGTCTGTCTATCTGCGTAGGTGCTTAACAGCGGCAAGCATGCAAGTCGGCGCGGATGAGGGATTTCACCAGGGTCAGCGGACATGCGCATGCAAGCGTCTGCCGGCATGGCGAGGTGGAGAGGGAAAGAGGAAGGGAAGGATTAAGAGACTAGTGGGTACAAATCCACATATGCATTCACCCTAGATCTGGGCAAATTCAGGCCACGATGTCAATGGCTTAGCGTTTAATCGATCTAACTAGCACGGGGAGAGCAACACCGCGATCCTTTGGTTGCCGTCCCCCCCACTTCTTCCATGGAGGGTTTACGGTTCATGGTCGACGAAACATTTTTCCCTATCCATATTAATGAGTATTCATTCGACATGATATGTACTGAACGACATTTTTTCGTGACATTATTTGATCCTCATCTCCTCGGCACCGTATCTAATCCGCCCTCTCTCACAATCTCTCTGCCTACCTTTCCTTCACGATATCAACAGTCAATTATGGTAAAGAAAAAGGGCAAGTCAAAGCGCATGACCTTCAAGCAAAAGTACAAGATCGAACGGCATGTCAAGGAGCACAAACGTAAAAATAAGAAGGAAACCAAGCGGCGTGCCAAGTTGGGCCTCCCTCCAATCGGAATCGGGCAACGGAAAAATGACACAAGCATTCCCAACGCCTGGCCCTTCAAGGAGCAACTCCTCGAGGAACTCGCCACCGCCAAGCGTAACAAGGAAGACGAAGAAATCAAAAAGAAGGAGGAGGCAGTCCTACGTCGGAAGCAGGGGGGGTTGATCGGAAAAGACGTGACGGACCTGGTAAAGCAAGCCACGGCCGCCCAGCAATCTTTCTCAATTGCCGACGCCACCAAGGCAGCGAGCGCGCCCAAAGAACGCGCACTCGGCCAACAGAGTCGTCGGGCCTTCATCCGTGACCTAAAAGAGGTGGTTGAACAAGCAGACGTCGTCCTCGAAGTCCTCGACGCGCGTGACCCCCTCGGCTCTCGTGCTGAAGCCGTGGAGGAACTGATCCTCCGGAAGCCCAACAAAAAACTCGTCCTGGTCCTCAACAAAGTCGACCTTGTCCCCAAGGAGGTCGTCAGCGAATGGCTCGCATACCTCCGTCGCTTTCACCCGACCGTAGCCTTCAAATGCGCCACGCAGGAACAGAAATCCCAACTGTCTCAACACGCTGGCGATGCTTCCAAGGCCTCTGCGAACGTCCTCTCCCGCAGTGGCTCCGTGGGGGCGGAAGCCCTCATGCAACTGCTCAAGAACTATTGCCGGTCCTTGGACATCAAGACCAGTATTAGCGTTGGGATTGTAGGGTACCCTAACGTGGGGAAATCGTCGGTGATTAATTCGTTGAAGCGGACCAAGGCGGCAGGTGTGTCGAGCACGCCGGGGTTCACCAAATGCATGCAGGAGGTGCAACTCGACAAGAACATCAAGCTTTTGGATTCTCCGGGTATTGTTTTCGATGACGCGGACGTGGAAGGGGTCCTGCTGCGCAATTGCGTGAATGTCGACTCCCTCTCTGACCCTCCTACGGCCGTTGCGGCTCTCCTCAAGCGGTGTGACTCACAAGACCTGATGATGATATACGCCCTCCCTCGCTTTGACCCTGCAGATGTCCAGGGATTCTTGGCATTGCTTGCCCGGAAGATGGGCAAATTGTTAAAGGGGGGTGTGCCTGATCGCAATTCGGCAGCAAGAGTGTTGCTGCGGGATTGGAACACGGGTAAGGTTCCTTTTTATACGAAACCACCTTCCCTACCTTCCTCCTCGGTCGAAGAGGAGGCGCAGCTAGTGGGGACGCTGGGAGCTGCGTTTAATACCAGCACAGTGATTGAGGAGGGCGATGCCAAGCTTATGGCTTTCTTGGAGGAGGGGGGGAAGGAGGGAGGAAATTTCGTGGCATTTGAGAGTGGCGGTGTTGCGGGGGGGGGGATGATGGAGGATATAGAGGAGGAGGATATAGAGGAGGAGGAGATGATGGATATGGATGATGAGGAGAATGGTGAGGAAGAAGAGGAGGTGGATGGAGAGGTGGAAGTCAGTGAGGCACCAGTGTCGCGGTCGACTCGTGGAGGGGCGAGGAAGCAGCATGCGGCCCAGGCGCTTTCGCAACAACGCGGCACGAATAGCAAAGTGGCCGCGACCATGACAGCGACAGTGAAGGGGAAAGTGGCGGCAGCTTCTGTGCCCAAGGAGAAGGGGCCGAAGAAGAGGGGAAAGGCTGTGGCATCAAGCTCAGCCATAAGCGCTGTCAGCATGATGATGACACTGGACAACGTGGACGAGGATGGATTGAACCCTCAAGTGAATCAAGCAGCGAAGAAAAAGTGGGCGGCGGAGAAGAAAAAAGCGCGCAAGATAACTAGGCGAACGGGAGGGTCGGGAGCAACAGCCATGGACGAGGCGTACGATTTTGCCACCGATTTTTCGTAGGGGAAGATGCAAGTGTCATGTATGAGGATGAGAGGATCAAAGAGTAAATATTCCGTCTCGTGTTTTTAGCATTCAATGTGCCAGATGCAATCGTAAGGCAAGGAGGAGAGCAAACCGAAGGAGGGGGACGAGAATGGACGAGGCGCACATATATCAGCACAGAAAAGAAAGAAATTTGCACAACTAGAACCGAAACCGACATGTCATATGACCATTTCATTTCTCTCATTTTCTTGCTCTCAGATCTTATTTTCCAGTTTGACGGGTGGGTTGGGGAACGGGTAAAATGGCCTTATCGTCGTTAAAGGCCGCAGGTCTTCGACACGGCAGTCGTGGCCGGGAAGATCAAGAAACTCGACGACATCGGTGCCCTATTTGTCGGCCAGCTGGCGGCGCTGACGGATGCTGCACCCATCCGTGACGTCTACTACCATGGCCTCGACGCCCGGATCCCGCCGGGGGATATCGATGGGGATGTGGACGCGCGCCTCGACATCCCCCGGGGGGATCTGGGCGTCGAGGCCATGGTAGCAGACGTCACGAATTAAAAAACCGATGGACCCCATCCCGCTGGAGCGCCTCAATATACCGATGTCATCGAGTTTCTGGGTCTTCCCGGCTGCGACTGCCGCGTCTGGATCGTGTTGAGGCTGGCCAGAGATAACGGGGTGGTGGGGAGGTTTTTCTGTCGAACTCGACTCGGCGGCACTGTATGTATAAGCGTAGCTGCCAAAATTCGCCCTGCTTTCTTTTCACCATACCATTAGCAGAAACTCGACCGTGAAAGCATCTCACACTACCTACATATTCTACCAATGAAGTAGATGGTGATGGGCAGGAAGCGCGGGCGTCCGCCCAAAGTCGCCGCGTCCAGCAGCAACCGGGCAGTGCCTGATTCCCCTTCCTCCTCCTCCTGCTCCTCTTCCTCCTCCAGCTCCAGCTCCCACCTCACACCTTCGCAAACCGAGACTGCCATGCTTCTAGCCCTGCGCACAGGTGGCCATCTCGGGTGGGGCAAGCCCAAAGACGAACCGTGGTGGCCTTGCATTGCTGCGCGCTCGTACACGGTCCTCCATCACTTCACCAGCACGCAAGAGCCCCGCGTCCCCCTGGGAAAAGGACGAGTGTTAGCTTACTTCCTCGGAGATGATACCTACGACATCCTAGACGAAGGTTGGTTTGAGGTGGGTTACATCTTGCGGAAACCCACGAAAACCCAGATTGTGGCGCGACCGGAGTACGCCGAGGGAACGGTGGTAGGTGATAAATTGCTGGCACGGATTGAAGCTTTGGACGAGGAGGAGGGAATGAAACTCCGCGGGCTTTTGAGCAGGGGGGTAGGTAGAATGGTCCAGGTGTATGTGGAGGGGAGGCAAGCAGCCGAGACAGGGGCAGCTGGAGGAGGAGGGGAAGGAGGAGATGAGGGTGATGAGTTGGGAAGTCCTGCGTGTTTTATGGCTGATACTTGGTGGCCAGCCATAGCAGTGGACTCGTGGGAAGTCGGGGAGAGAGCAAGATTAGGGCTGGCGATACCCCAGCGGGAACTTAGTCGAGGAGAAGCCCTTGTGTTTAAACTGGGCAGTTGGGTGCCACCATCAGAGAGGTGGGATGTCGTGAGGCGCTGTAGCCCTTATGGTAGTAGCAGCAGCAGCAGCAGCAGCGGCGGCGGCGGCGGCGGCGGCGGCGGCGGCGGCGGGAGGATGTTGGGTGCGGGGGAGGGAGGAGATTTCAATAAATGCATGTTGGAGGCGGCGAAGACGGAAGCGAAGGCTTTGGTGGCTCCACCGATGAATGGGGAGACAAGGCGGTCCCGGATGGGGAGAGGATTTGTGTTTTCGAAAGGTGAGGAGGAGGAGGAAGAGGAGGGAGGAGGGGAGGATGTAGAGTCAATGATGGAAGGGAAACGACAACGGGGGAAGAGAAAGGGAGGCGGGGAGGAGATGGGGGAGGAGAAGAAGGAGAAGGTGGAGATGGATGTAAAGAAGCCAATGTTAACGATTCGGTTCAAGACCACTTCGAGTGGTGCAGCAGCTGCTGCTGCTGCCGCTCCTCCTCCTTCTCTTCCCGCGGTACCATTAAAGAAGCGACACAAGGGTTGCCCGCCTACCAGGGGCGGTGAGGCTCTCTTCAAGAACAAAGAAGAGGAGGTGGATGAAGAGAAAGAGGATGAAGACAAGGGTAACGTCACCTCCAAAATCAAGAATAGGCTTCTCGCGGATCCCCCCTCCATCTCCACCACCACCACCTGCCAATCCCTCCCTCCCTCCCGCCCTTTCACTCCTGAAGAGGTCGAAAAAATACGTCGTCTAGCGGAGGGACTCTTGTTCATGGACGAGATTGACAGGGTCCAGAGCGGCCGATCCCTCCGGCATGACTTGAACGCCCTTCGACTTTTTATCCGTCGAGGGAAGGAGATGACGCAATACCATCTGATGCGGTTGGAGATGGGTTTGCGAGCGTACGTGGGTCGAATGCGGGCGCAGCTCTTGCGAGCAAAAAGGGAGTTTGGAAGGTGGGAGCAGAAGGGGAGGGACGGTAGGAGGGGTGGGAGGCAGGAGAGGAAGGGAGTGTATGATGCGATGGAGGTGACAATAAGGAAGGCAAGGAGGAGTTTGGAAGGACAGCAGAGGGAGTTGTTGATGCTGCAGCGAGGAGTGGGAGGGGGAAAAGGGGAGGGGGGGGAAGGGGCGCAAGAGCGGCAGCAGGAGGAAGGAAGGGCCTTGGAGGATGTACAGACAGCGTTGGATGCTTTGACCAGGTTGCAGCGGACGCTACGGAAGACACGGCAGCAGCAGCAGCAGGAGGAGCAGCAGCAGCGCGATACGGTCCCTTTGGATGCGTTACCGCATGAAGGGGAGGAGGGCGGGACGGAGGAACAGAAGGAGGAGGGTATGAAGATCAGAGCGGCGGCGTTGTTTAGGGTGGGGAAGGAAGTGACGGAAGATCAAATCGCTGCGGCGGAGCACTTATTGAGAGCCTGCGAGGGTTTCAGGCAGAGGTTGCTGAGGAAAGTGCAGCGTCAGCAACAGCAGCAGCGGCGACAGCAGCGTCAGCAGCGGGGTGACAAGAGAGGGGGAGGGAGAAGGGGAGGAGAGAGGGAGGAGGTGAATCGACGGAAGTCGCTGGCGGCGCAAAAGAATTTTTTTGGAAAAGAATGTTGGAGCCCAGTGTATTGAGCGAGAGAGAGGGGAGGAAGGAGGGAGGGATGGAGGGGGTCTGCATCCATATGTAGAGGAGGGAGTCATGAAGTTACACGATAAGCCTTGGCAAAACTTAAGGAAGCAGAACTAGGAAGAAGATAATTTAAACAGAGAAAGAAAGCGAGGCTTTCGATGATTGAATCGGACTACGGTATGTACTTCTTTACATGTACGCGTGTTTATTACTTTCAAGTTCGTCAACTTCAAGCGGCTCGTTTGTCCTATTCATTCGCTACTCTTCCATCCCATCCACCCGTCCTCACATCCCTCCCTCCCCATCTACACCCTCAACTTATCCTGGATCGCATCCAAATTCATCTTCAAATACGGCCACCCTCCTTCCCTCCCACCCCCCGCCCCCCCCAACCCCATCTGGCGTTCAACCCACTCCTCCTGTCCCTGCAAGATCTTGAGCAACTCCTCGTGCACGGCGGCTCGGGGAAAGTCCATGTCAAGCTCGACGCGATAGTTCACCAACCGATACAGGATATCCAGCAAATTCTCAAACACCCTCCCCAGGCTCGTCCTCAACCAATCATATTCCCACGGTACTTTCCCGTCCGCTGCACCCGCTATTGTCGCTGCAGCCACTGCAGGGGAGCCTCCACGAACAACCTCCTGTAGCGATGGTAAGGGAGGGGATGGGCCGTCGCCTTGGGCGGCGAGGAAAGAGAGGGTCATCCGGAGAGAGACAAGGACCGTTTCGATCCGCACGTTCGGAAACCGCGCCTTACGCAGGCGTCGACGAAGGTAGGTGGTGAGGTGGAGGAGGAGAGACTGAGCGACCAAGAGCTTGAGGGCATCGGAGACGTGCCAGGCGTACAGGGGATTTACTCCTCGGGGCGGCTCGCACGGGATGGCATGATCATCAATGTCTTCCACTGCAGCCCACCAGCCCTGGGACTGGGCACGCACCTGGAACCTCACCGCCAGAGGAGGCAGCAGCTCCACACCAAACCTCTCGAACAAGTCATTAATCAATCTCCTATACTCATCCTGCACCGGCCCTAGGGGAGTTGGGGTGCCAAGTCCCAGGACTCCACTCCCCTTCGTCCCCACGGTCTGAGCCAACAATCCTACCAGCACCCCCACCTCTTCCAAGCCACTCAAAAAGCCCTGCCTCGTTTCCACAAACTGCAGCAACAATCGCGAATGCCGTCTTAAAAATACCTCCACCTGCGATCCGATCTCCACATTACCTTCCAACCTCGACGCCATCGTCGCCAGCAATCGCAGGACCCCCGCCAAATTTTCATCCAGCACCTCCTTCCTTCTCCCCCCCTCCCTCCCTCCCCCCCGTATCGGGACGTCCCCGTTCTCAAGCAACACCAAAACCCGTGTTCGACTCAATAGATCCACAACACCCCTCTCCAACAGTACTTTGGCCCCTCTCACGTCCTGCGCCGCTTGCACAAGCAACGCAACATAAGTCCGAAAATTTGAATCCCACGGCCGCGCCTGCAACAGCTTTTCCCCTCCTCCTTCTTTCTCCATCATTAACATGCTCCTTCCCACCAACCTCCCTCCCTCCCTCCCCGCCTCTTCCACGCAGAATTGAGGATCTAAATTTCCCACTAAATTAGGCAATCGTTCAAGCACCTCTCGGATGGGCGTGTCATACCTCCCAAGGCCCGGCATCACCCCCAACGGCAGGTACTCTCCCACCGACAAAGACGGAGAGGGAGGAAAGGAGGACGCTGCATAGAGGGTATCGAGTACGAGGCCTAAGCAGGAGGCCGCGCACGCCTGGTGCTTGCTTCGGCTTACGCCGAAGGACGGGGCAAAAACTGCGTCTAACGACAAGCAATCAAGCAACGGACGGAAGTAACGGGGAGACGTGAGCACCTCCGCATTCTTCTCCTGCCTCGCTGCCCGCAACGCTGCCCCCACCAGCACTGGCCCCTCCGTACCAACTCTTCCTCTTCTATCGGTCATTTGCATCATGGACCCTCTCTCCCTCACACCCTCCTTCCCTCCCTCCGGCAAGGGCCACATTGCCGTGGCCCTTAAAAACAACACCAGAGCGCAATACCCCTGTACCCGAAACCTCTGCTGGGCCAGTTGCCCTCCCTCCCTCCCTCCCGCAGTCAGTATTGAATGGAGGAGGAGCTCGAGGAGGCGTTGGCCTTCATCAAGGGAGAGGAGGGAGAGGGGGAGGCCGGCGGGCTGGGACGCGGCAAACCCCCAAATCGCGTCGACGGCGACAAGGACAACGGCGGAAAGGTGTTCCAGGGCCTTGATATCCCCTTGGGGATGGGTGGTGAGTTTAGAGATGGTGTGGGCGAGGAGGGTTAGGATCAGGCTCAGAGCCTCGGCGGTGGCGGAGGAGGTGGAGGAGGAGGAGGAGGAAGAGGAGGAGAAGGAGGAGGAGTGGAGAGCACCGGTGCTTTCTTCCAGCACGGCTTCAGTGAGTCTCCTCCACGACTCACACCAGTGGTACTCAGCCGCCTGCCGCAGTAGGAAGTGATTGAAGTCCAGACAATACCAGCTTGCCTCCTGCAAAAACCTCGTCGTCAGGGGTGGCGCCCCTCCCATCACCGCCACAGGCGAGCCCCCCACTCCTCCCCCGGCCCCTCCCTCCATCCCTCCCCTCCCCTCCCCCATCGTGCCCAGTCTAAGCCTGACTTCGTTCAAGAAGGAGTCTTCGACAATGCCTCGAAATAATCTCCCTACTTCCGATGGACCAGGAAGGGCCACAGAACACCTATCTGCAATTCCCCTCATCTCCTCTGATGGTGGCTGGGGCACGTCGCGCTGATGGGCCAGCTTGAGGAAGTGCAGGAGGGAAGTGAGGGGAAGGGTACGGGCTTCGAAGTCAGAGGACGAGGAGACGGAAGGGGGGGAGGAGGAGGGTGAGAGGAGGAGGGTAAGGATGCGTTGGGGTTTCAGGCTCTCGTGGTGGTGAGAGTGGAAGAGCGCGAGGGAGAGGCATTTGAGTAGGTAGGCCCATATGTGGAGGGAAGAGGAGTAGTCCACGGACTGCTGGAGGAAGAGGAGGGTGGCTTCCTGCTGTTGCCGTTTTTGCTGCTGCTGGTGCTGCTGTTGTTGGTGAGCGAGGAGGGAGGAACGAGGCTCCGACCCCGGAAGTGGCACCGAGGATAAGGAGGAGGAGGAAGGACGAGGGGGAGGGGTGGGGAAAGGGCGGCGGGAGAGCAGTGTAAATTGGTGCGTAAAATAGTCAATGTCGTCGCGTTGGAGGTAGGAGAGGGTGCTGCCCTGGGTCTTCCGAGACTGGCAGAGCCGGTAGAGGAGCTCGGACGAACGTTCAGCGAGAAGGGGGGCCAGGGAGAGGAAGGAGGGGGAGGTGAGGTTCCGGAGGAGGCATTGGAGGCCGAAGGGAAGAAATGACGAGGAGGAAGGGAGGGAGAGCGGGCCAGGTTGGGAGGTGATGGTGTAGCCCAGGAAGAGGTGCGAGACCGTGGTGCGGAAAGGAAGAAGATTCTGTAGGAAGGGGGGGAGGTGGCAAGGGAAAAAGAAGAGAAAAGGGAAGATGAGTCAAGAGTCGGTTATCCTTGCGCCTGACAAATCGATGATCGAGGATACAGTAATAATAACCTCAAAGAAACACCCAAATGCCACGCTCCTTCCTTTCTCCCCCTCCCCTCCCCTCCCTTCTCTCCCCTCCCCTCCCTTCTCCCCTCCCCTCCTCTTCCGCTTACCTTCAGCAACACATCCAGCACCACGAAATGAACCAGCCGATCCACCTGCCCCGCAGTCAAGCACTCCCCCCCCCCGAGTTTTGTTAACAAATTCAAGGCGCGTCACATCTCTCCCATCTCTAGCAGTGTCGATCCCTCCCCCCCCCCTCCCCCGAGCCCTTCACCCGCGTGCCCCAAACACTTTAAAATTGCCTCCACCGCCCTCTGCCTCCCCTCCCTCCCTCTATCCCTCCCCATCCCTCCCGCCTCGTCCTCTTCCCTACCCATCATCACCCCTCCTGAAGGAGAAGGAGGGGAAGGCAAAAACATACCCAGCAGATCCTGGGGCTGGACCACCCTGGACATGATGGCCCGTAGACACAAGCAGGCATGCAGCCTTAGAGCAGGGTGGTAATCATAAGCACAGTACTCAGCCAGTAAGGGCAGAAACCGCCCTTGTGCGAGCAAGGAGGAGGAGGAGGAGGAGGAGGAGGAGGAGGTACTTGCCGCGAAAGCTCCTCCTCCAGGGGCAGCACTGCTGCGACGCCCCCGACCACCAGCAGCAGCAGCGGCAGCAGCAGCAGCTGTCGTGACACTGGCAAAGCCACGAATAATGATCTCGTGTAATGCCAACACTCTCACCTCGGGAAGAAAGGGGTGATCCGGTACCTCCTCACTCAGCCTCTTGAGCTCCAGGTCCTTACACAGCACATTATTCAATAATTCCAGTGCCACCTTCACGCTCTCCTCCTGCCACGCGACCTCATCCTCCCCCCTTATTACTCCTCCCCCCGTTATCCTTTCTCCACCTCCCTCTCCACTACTTCCTACTGCACCACCACTTCGTCCTCCTCCCCTCCCTCCCCCTCCTCCCTCCCCCTCCTCTTCATCAAATACCCGGACAGCTTCGTCCCACCCCCTCGCGTCCCTCAGCTTGCCCTTTCTCTCCAACATCAATGGCCCCGGCGGGAAAGATATCGTTTCATCGTCAAATGAGTGAGGAGATTGGTGATAGTGATGGAAAGGGAGGGTCGCCGCCGACAACCCTCCAAACCGCTGCTGTTTCTGTTGGAGCATATTACTATTGCCAGTGCTCGGCATTAAATCCCCCCCCGCAATCACATCAAGCACCAACGGCAGCAGCCCACCTCCTGCCCCGCCGCCTCCCACCCCATCCCCCAACAATCTCAAGAGCACTCGAAACGCCACACTCGCCCCGCTCCCACCCCCTTCCTCCCTCCCTCCCTCCAAATCCCTCCTCACCTGGCTCCATGCCTCCGTCCTCCTCCCCTCGTCCAACCCCAAACTCCTCAACCGGTCCTCCTCCCCCTTGCCTCCCAGGGGATACCTCTCCACTACCACCACCAAGGCAGTTAAACCCAGGCACATAATCTTCCATTTCTGCGCTGGGTCCACAAACGCTCTCGACGACAAGGGCATCAAGACATCATCCAGCAAATAATCAATATATGGGCCAACCCCTCCCTCTCGCCCCCGCCCCTCCCCCAGGTCAAACGGGATCTCCTCCTTCAGCAAGGCCACGAGGAGAGTAAGGAAGCCTTCAGTTATAGGGTACGTACCCATTTTCGCCTCCACCTCCTCCAACTCCAACCGTAAGCCCACTTTCGCTCCCTCCCTCCCTCCCTTAGTCCCTGGCACCATGCCGAGCAGGTCGAGGTGCTCCCAAAGCTGCCTTCCCATGCCTCCTTCCCCAACCGCGGTAGGAGCCGGGAGAGAGACGAAGGACGTGAGGGAGCGAAGAATGGCGCCTTTGACACCAGCAGGGAGGGGGAAGGCAAGGAGGGAGGTGAGGGGAGGAAGGAGGTGCTGGACGTACGCGAGGTCCGTATCGCGGGCGAGGAGGGGGCAGGAGATGCGTTCGATGAGAAGGAGGGCAGAGAGGAGGTAGGAGATTTGAAGGGGCTGGTTCTGTTGGGACCTTTGCAGAGAGTCCTCGAGGAAGTACGTGAGGACGTCGGTTGTCTGGCCGGACTGGATGGAGACGAAGGGGGAGTAGTCGACGAGGAGGTCCATGGTGGCGGCCTTGCACTCCTCCGAGGGAACGCCGGCCATGGCCGCCAACAGCTGGATCCAAGCGCCTCGAAGTTGGCATTCGTGCTTGACGAGGTCCGTCACGTCCTTGACGAACTGCACGGGTTCTGGGTCGGCTCCCCCCCGGGTCCACAACAATCGCTCGGCCAGTGCTACATGACTTGAACTTAAACGCGCGATCAGTGACACCAGGCTCTCCACCACTACCCTTCGTTGCCCCGCCACGTGCTCCCTTTTCCCCCTCCCACCTTCCTCCTCTCCTCTCCTTCCCATCCCCCCCAACCTCCCCCCCCCTCC
>Ga0160419_100349_pt1 | contig 31066 bp, 37 predicted proteins | sample CelAP2metagpilot_2_FD_108196 | JGI IMG/M metagenome (GOLD analysis project Ga0160419, IMG submission 108196) | Phycosphere-associated microbial communities from Cellana algal ponds in Kailua-Kona, Hawaii, USA - Cellana AP2-4-25 metagenome pilot ... | reverse complement strand
TCACCTGATCCGCAGGCCCGCTCCACTCATAGACCGTGATGCGCACCGGCGCCTCCGGCATGGCCATCAGCTTTTGCCGCACCTCGGGGTGGTTCAGCGCATCCGCCAGCCCGCCCAATTGCAACCGATACTCGCGCGCATCCACCGATCCCGACACATCAAGCCCCAGCGCAAGCGCTTGCCTGCAGTCCGCCGCAGCCTGCGACGCGGCGCAGACACATAAGGCAATACAGGCCGCGCGGATCATCCTGCGTCGTCCTGTCCTGCACCTCGCGGCAATGCACCAATGCTGGGCGGAGACAGCTCGCGCTCCAACTTGCGCCGCATCGCGCGCTCGTAATCCTCAAATCCGTTGGCCACGATCATGAAGGCGCCCGGCCCCCGGATCACTTCCCCCTGATAAAAGGCCAACAGCCCGACTTCGCCCTCAAAATCTGCCGCATTGACCACCAGACCGTTCACCGTGACCTCATCAAAGGGGAACTCGCGATAGGCGGCTTCGGGGCCGAACCCTTCGTTGTTCTGCCCGTCCCCGGCCATATCCAGCGTCTTGCGCAGGCAAGGCGGCGCGCGTTCCAGCAGGCGGGAGCCGTAGCCCAGGGCATATCCCATCGCAGTGGGAAACTCGGTATGGCTGCGCGTGCTGGCCGCGACCGTCTCTGCGGCGCTGACCAGCGCTGCGCGGCTGTCGATCATCGTCCAGTCCAGAATAAGCTGCTGCTGATAGCGCCCTGACCATTCATAGATCGCCAGCGCTACATGCTGATCCGCCGCGAAAAACGCAGCCTCCACTTCCGGAGACGTCAGTGCCGCAACCACGCCGCTGCGTTGGAGCGTATCCTCTCGCGGGTCCACCGAACTGCTGACATCCAACGCCAGAACCAGCGCCAACCGGCATTCCGCCACAGCCGGTGTCGCACAACACAGCGCCAATAGAATGCCTGCCAGTCGCATCATCCCGCCGTCTCCCGCTGTTCAAGCGCGCCAATGGCGGGTGGCGTCAGCTCCCGTTCCAGCTTTTGCCGCATGGCACGCAGGTAATCGTCGAACCCGTCGGCCACCACCATGAACGCGCCCGGACCATGCAGCACATTATCGCGGTAATAGGCGGTCAGCCGGTCCTCGGTCTGGAAATCCGCCGCATTGGCGACCACCAGACCGTTCACGGTGATGTCGCCAAAGTCGGGCAGGGCGTAGGCCATGGCAGGGCCGGGGCCTTCGTTGTTCTCCCCGTCACCGGCCATGTCGATGGTCTTGCGCAGACAGCCCGGCGCCCGCCCCATCATGCCCGCGCCAAAGGCCAGCGCTTCGCCCATTGCCGTAGGAAACTCCGCATAGCTGCGCTTGCTTGCCCCCACCACATCCGCGGCCTGCGCCAGCGTGGCGGGGCTGTCGATCACCAGCCAATCTAGCACGATTTCCTGATTGTATCGCCCGGACCATTCATAAACGGCCAGGGCAACCTTTTGATCGGCCATGAAAAACGCCGCTTCCACTTCCGGCGCGCGCAACGCCGCCGCCATGCCGCCGCGTTGCAGGATGTCTTCATCCACATCAACAGAGCTGGAGATGTCCAGCCCCAGCAGCAGCGCCAGACGGCACTCCGCCGCGGCGGTCGTGGTCGCAGTCATGGCCATCACGCAGCCCGCAAGAAGGGCTGCGCGCGTTACCAATGGCCTGTGTTTTCCATGCTGGCCCATGGCTCTGCGACGGGCAGGTTGTCGCCTTCCTGTAAAAGCTCGATCGAGATGTTGTCGGGGCTGCGCACAAAGGCCATCCGCCCTTCGCGGGGCGGGCGGTTGATGGTCACGCCATTGTCCATCAGGTGCTGGCAGGTCTCATAGACATTCTCGACCGTATAGGCGAGGTGCCCGAAATGGCGGCTGTCACTGGGCAGATCGTCATCGCCGTCCCAGTTGTAGGTCAGCTCCACATCCGCATGGCCGTCATCCATGCCGGGCGGGCAGAGGAAAACAAGCGTAAACCGCCCGCCTTCGTGATCGATCCGGCGACGTTCCACCAGCCCCAGCAGCTTGTAGAACGCGATGGAAGCATCGAGGTCTTTTACACGCACCATCGTGTGCAGGTATTTGATTGGCATGGGGGTATGGTCCTTTGCGGCCAGTTGGTTTGGGGGCTTGGGCGCTCAGAACAAGGATTGGAACCCGATCTGCAGGCCAAGGTTTTGTGTTTCGAAGGCGGGCACATTCGAATCCGTCCGGCTCGCTTCGAGTGTCAACTTAGGCGCAAAGCCGTAGGTGTCAAAATCAACAAAGAGTAATGAGGCGGACAGGACCGCCCGTTCGTCTTGCCTTGGATCGGCTGTGAAGGTTGGATCGTCATACCGTCGCAACTCGGCGCGCATGCCTATCCGGGCAATCGCACCAAACACCTCATTCGGGTGGGTATAATCCACCCCAAGTTTCAACCGTGAATGGGTCAGGGCAGGGCTGTCCGTATCGACCCGGACCAGACCTGCATTCCATCCCAGTCGCCCCCCGTTTTTCAACGGTTTGCTCCATCTTCCGTCCAGTGTCCCGGTAAAGCCAGACGCCAGATCCGTGTCCTTGCGATCAGCATAGCCAAGGGTCGCGCTCCAGCTGAACCTGCGCCCCTCAGGCCGTTTGAAACTCTGGCGCCAGTTGACCCGCACTTCATCGGCCAGCGTATTGTGCCCCGACCAGATGCGACCAAGGCTCAGCGAGATGGTTTGCCGTGGTCGGTCCGGTCCGGAGGTGAAGTCCCGGCCAAAGGTGCCTTCAATACGTCGATAGGCCAGATCTGATTCATCCCGCACCGCAGTGCTGTCATCGCCGGTGAAATAGACATGGCTCTCCGTCCAGCCAAACGCAAAAAAGTGCCGCTGGGTAGACTTCTCCGCAAAATTGTAGCGCAGCCTGACATCTGAGCGCACCTCGAAACCTGCGATCGGGTCCGCGGCGGTGAGGGTGATGTCGTTGTACGGGATCTTGTTGTCACGGGGCGCGTTGTTGATGTTGTCGCTGGGTCGGACCCCGAAAGAGAGGTTCACCGACCAGGGGTTGGTCCGGCGCAGATACGCATAATCCTGCGCAACTTTCTTTTTCAGCTGCGCATTGGGCGCAACCTGCGCCGCCCGCCGCAGCCACAGCTGCGCCCGTGTGCGCTTGCCATCCGCCGACAGCGACTGCGCCATCGCAAGGGCAGAGGCGTATTTGTCGAGCGGGTATTGGCTCACGGCCCAGGCGCGTCGTGCGGCCTGTTGTGCGGGGCCATAACGTCCGAGGCTCCGCAGGGCCTGCGCCTGTACAATCAGGCTGGGGCCATCATCCGGATCGCGCTTTATCAGAACCGACGTCACATCAAGTGCGGCTTGCGGATGCCCGGACGTCAGCAACCGTGCCGCCACAATGCGGGCTTCCTCTGGGGTCAGGTCAGCTTGCTGTTGTGCGCCGCCGGTTGTTGCCAGCGACGCCACCAAGCCCAGCAGGAGGGCGAACCGTCGCATCACCGCGCCGCGATGAAGCCACCAACTTCCCGAACTTCGCCGTCTGTTGTCCCGCTGCCATCTTGCACAACGATATAGGCGGCCACCTCTGAGCCTCCGGCGCCGGCAACCACACCGGACCAGTCGCCTTCGCGCACCTGATCGCCTGTGGCGACGTCGATTTCAAAGGCTTCGGCCTCGTCGATCGTGCCGTCGTCACGGTTAATCGTGGTGTCTTCAAGGACGATCTGAGTGCCAAGGCTGCCCAGTGCAACGCCGTTCTCATCGTAGATGATACGGTTGGTGACCCTGCCGTTGATCGCGCCGGTGACGTCGAAGTCTCCGAAGTCCGCCGTGACCTGCGCATCGCCGGTGACGAAGTTCGCATCATTGGCGCCGGTCGTATCGGTCGTGATCCGCACCCCGGCATAAGAACCGGTGAACACATAGATCGCCCCGTCTGTGGGCAGGTTGGGCGCGCCGCCGACGATCCGCTGTGCGCCCGCGCCGCCGTAGCCGAATTCGTTGTACTGGGTCGTATGGGCCGCCGCCACCTGTGTCTGGCCTGAATCCGACCGTCTGAAGACCGCGAAATACTCAATCTCGCCCGGCCCGTCCTGCAAGCTCTCATAGGCGCCCCATCCGTTGGCCAGCGCCGATCCCGGAACACGCACATAGACGTTGTTGTCATCATCGAAGGGCAGGTTGTTGAGCCGCAGCGTATCGCTGCCGCTGTCGTATTCGATGTTGTTGAGGCGCAGGAACTCCGCTTCGTTGTCCGCGAACACACTGCCGACCCGCTCATCCCCGCCGGGCTCCGGCGCATCACCTCCAGCATCACCGCCAAAAGGAGGCGTGCCGCCCCCGCAAGCTGCCAGCCCAAACCCGAGCGCAAGGCCCATCCAAACACGTGTCACTATGATCTGCCCTCGAATATTCTTGTTGCCGCCATCCTCAAATCCCGACCCCGCAATGTCAACGTGCCGCGTCCCCCGCGCAATGATTTGGCCCAAAGGTGCAGCCGAAAAACAATACCGTATATGGCGGTTCCGATGGGCCATCTGCGCATATATAGTAAGGAGCGAATCTCCCTCATCTCATGGGCAGGTTCACGCCGATCATTTCGTGACTTCCACCACAAGGATGCCCCCATGCCCCTGACCCCTGAGCAACAGGCCGAAATCGACACCCTGCGCGCGCAGACCACGCCCACCCTGCGCGCGACCGTGCCGGGGATGGAGGCGCATCTTTACAAAGCCTACGACGTGCTTGATCACGGCTTCATCCGCGTCATCGACTACATGGGCGACGACGCCGCGATCTGTCAGGCCGCCCGTGTGTCCTACGGCAAAGGCACCAAGTCCGTGCAGAACGACGAAGGCCTCATCCGCTACCTGATGCGCCACTGGCACTCCACGCCCTTCGAGATGTGCGAGATCAAACTCCACGTCAAACTCCCCGTCTTCGTCGCCCGCCAGTGGATCCGCCACCGCACCGCCAACGTGAACGAATACTCCGCGCGGTACTCTATCTTGGATCGCGAATTCTACATCCCCGCACCCGAACACGTCGCCGCACAATCGGTGGTGAACAATCAGGGCCGGGGCGGGGTGCTGGAAGGCGAAGAAGCGGCGCGTGTGCTGGAGATTTTGAAAGCCGATAGCAACCGCGCGTATGACAACTATGAGGCGATGATTTCGCAGGACGGGCAGGAGGGTCTGGCGCGGGAGTTGGCGCGTATGAACCTGCCTGCGAATGTCTACACGCAGTGGTACTGGAAGGTCGATCTGCACAACCTGTTCCACTTCTTGCGGCTCCGCGCGGATGCCCACGCGCAATACGAGATCAGGGTGTATGCGGATGCGATTTGTAAGGTCGTGGCGGATTGGGTGCCTGCGGCTTATGGGGCGTTTGAGGATTATCGGCTGGGGGGTGCAACTTTATCGGGTAAAGCGCTGGACTGTATCAAGCGTATGTTGAATGGTGAGGAGGTAACGCAGGAGACCTCTGGGATGTCCAAGGGGGAATGGCGGGAGTTTTCGGGGGTTATTGGGTGAAACTTTGGCTCACTTACGCTTGGATCGATAACGAGGACGAAGATGTCGATTTCGTTGTAAACCAACTGAGAAATGCTGGAATAGAGGTTCATCTTGACCGAAACAGACTTCTTGCGGGGCAGAGACTTTGGGAAGGTATTGCGGAAGGAATCGCAAACCCTGACGTTAACGGTTGGGCATATTATGTATCGGAAAATAGTTTGCGGAGCGAACCGTGTCGAGAAGAGCTAGCGTATGCTCTCAGGCGTGCACTTGAAACAAGGAGTCCCCACTTTCCGATAATTGGAATTTTCCCTGAAAATATTGCGGAAGAACTCATTCCTTCTGTGCTTGGAGTCAGAAAATACGTGTCTCTACTGGATGATACATGGTTATTTCAGGTGCAGGACGCACTTACAGGAGAAGTTCAGCATGACCCAATCGGGGACGTGGCCCCCTTTCGGCATAGGTTCTACGAGACTTCATCCAGGCAATTCCTAGAAGTATGGCCAAGAACGGGTTCATGGGCTCGTTTTGTGGTAGCGGTGCCAACAGAAGAGGCGGATTCCGTGGATATGATCTTTTCGAGCCCCAGAGGCACTCCTGCTACGGCAGTTGAGGTTCATGCCTTCCCTGATCGAGAACAGATGTTCGGAGATCGGAACTGGGCGATCAAGCTCTGTTCTGGTCCGATCAACACGGTTACTAGCGGGCATATCCAATTCAATAATTTGCCTTCGGTTGTCGCATTTGGTTTCCAAGCCGACAACGAATATCGGCTTTTTACCATGAACAGGGATGACTATTATCAACCTTAGGGTGCGCATTCACCGCGCACCATCCACATCCGCAATACACACAACTGCCCGCGATAAACGTAGCAAAAGTAGGGTGGGTAATACCCACGCGCCTGCAACACCCGTAGGATGGGTGCTCGCACCCATCACCCGACCGCCCCAACTAAAATGGGCGAAATCACCCACCCCACCCACCAAACCTTGAAATCAAAATCAATCCATGATACGTACTACGTACCATCATGCTCAAAACCTTCGCCACCAAACACACCCAGGCCCTGCACCAAACCGGGCAACCCGCCCGTCAACACCGCGCCTTCGCGCGTCAAGCCAAACGCAAACTCGCCATGCTCAACGCCGCCACGGACGTACGCGACCTCACCAGCCCACCCGGCAACCGTCTCGAAAAACTTTCCGGCGACAGGGCAGGGCAATATTCAATCCGTATCAACGACCAGTGGCGTATATGTTTCCGCTGGGACCAAGGAGATGCCTACGATGTCGAAATCTGTGACTACCATTGACCCGATCCACCCCGGCGAAATCCTCAAAGAGGAATTCCTCGAACCCCACGGCCTCAGCGCCACCGCCTTTGCCAAGCGCCTCGGCGTGCCCGCCAACCGCATCACCCGCATCATCGCGGGCAATTCCAGCGTGACCGCCGATACCGCGCTGCTGCTCAGCGCCGCGTTTGATACCTCGGCGGAGTTCTGGTTGAATCTGCAAACCGGGTATGACCTTGAAACCGCACGCCGCGATGAAACAATCCTGCGCAAAGCGGATTCCATCAAAGCCATCGCCGCCGCGTAGTGATGGGTGCTTGCACCCATCACGCAACCGTCCCAAACCAGATGGGTGAAATCACCCATCGTACCCGAAAGCCCCCCAAATGATCCTCTACGGCCTCCCCACCTGCTCCGACTGCAAAAAAGCCCTCAAGGCCCTCGAAGACGCGGGCCACAACCCCACCTTCCGGGACGTCCGCGCGGATCGCCTCACCGAAGCCGAATGGGCCCCCCTCATCGCAGAATTCGGCGACAACCTTGTCGACCGCAAATCCCAAACCTACCGCAACCTCAACGCATGGATGCGCGAATCCGAGGCGGAGGCGCAGCTCATGGATCAACCCGCCCTCATGGCCCGTCCCGTCATCACCGATGGCACACGCTTCACCCTCGGCTGGGATGACGCCGCACAGGCCGTCTGGCTGGCGTGACCAATCCGCGCGACATTCTCACCGACCGCCTCACATCCCTCGATGCCGAGGATGCCGCCACGCTCGACGCCCAGAAACCCGTCACCCTCGATCAGCAATCCACCGGGCGGCTCACCCGGATGGACGCCCTCCAGAACCAGGCCATGGCCCAGGCGCAGGCCCGCCGTCGCGCTGCCGAACGGCAGAAAATCCACGCCGCCCTGCAACGCATCGAGGACGGCGAATACGGCTATTGCACCGATTGCGGGGAGGAGATCGCGCCCGCGCGGCTCACCGCCGATCCTGCAATTGCACTCTGTCTGGAGTGTATGCGCGCCTGAACGCGCAACACCACCGTGCGTTGCCGGTGTACAGGTTGTGTACAGGTTGTGCATAGGATGTGACGGTTAAGATCCGGTTAAAATCCCCCCGTTGCACCCCCCCGGTTTTGCGCCCAGACTTGGCCCATGTTTGACCTCGCCAATCCGCCCGAAGGGTTCACCGACAATCCCTTTCCCCACTATGACCGTCTGCTGGCCGAGGCGCCCATCTGCCCCCAGCCTGATGGCTCATATCTCTTCTCGCGGCATGCCGATCTCAGTGCGATCTATCGCGATGTGAAGCTGTATATTTCCGATAAAAAACAGGTGTTTGCGCCCAAATTCGGCATCGGCTCGCCATTGTTCGAGCACCACACCACCAGCCTCGTTTTCAACGATCCGCCCCTCCACACCCGCGTGCGCCGCATCATGACGAGCGCGCTCACCCCGCGCGCGCTCCAACGGATGGAGCCGGGGCTGATCGCGACCGTTGACGCGCTGTTGGATGAAATGCCACAAGATGCTGATCTGATTGAGAATTTCGCCTCTTCCATCCCCATTCAGATCATCGGGAACCTGCTCGACATCCCCATGGAAGACCGCGCGCCCCTGCGCGACTGGTCCCTCGCCATCCTTGGCGCGCTGGAGCCGAGCCTGAGCGCGGATCAACTCACCGCAGGCCATACCGCAGTGTCGGAATTCAAAACGTATTTACAAGGGCTTATCGCCCATCGCAGGGCGCATCCGGGTGACCCCGAAACAGACGTCCTTACCCGGCTGATCAACGGCGACGACGGCGCGCAACTGTCCGAGATTGAGCTCATCCAGAACTGCATTTTCATCCTCAACGCAGGCCATGAAACGACGACCAATCTCATCGGCTCCGCCTTGGCGCTCCTCCATGATTTCCCTGTTCAAAAACAACGGCTTATTGCGGACCCCGGCTTGATCAATACGGCGATCGAGGAAGTCCTCCGCTTCCGATCCCCCAACCAGTTCGGCAACCGCGAAACCGCGCAGGAGGTTGACATCGGCGGCCATCGCATTCCCGCGGGCACCAACCTGCACCTGTGCATCGGCGCGGCAAATCGGGATCCGGAAGTCTTTGATAACCCCACTGAATTTGACATTGCCCGCAAACCCAACCGTCACCTTGCCTTTGCCGGTGGCCCGCATGTCTGCGTTGGCCTGACCCTCGCCCGGATGGAGGGGCGCATCGCCGTGGAACGGTTCCTGAACCGCTACCCCGCCTACCGGCTCACATCTCCCCGCATTGGCGGCGGTCGCATCCGTTTTCACGGCTATGCAGCGCTTCCCGCACAGACGCACTGACCCAGAAAGAACTGGACTTGCCCCTAGGCGATGGGGCAAGATTTGCGCATCAAGCAGAATACCATAACAAGATGAGGGAAAAATGCGTCTCACAACAGCAGCACTCACCGCCGCAGGCCTGACGCTTGCCGCAGTCGCACCGCAGATGGCGGCCGCAGATGCCAAGATTTACCCGTATCACGGCGCAAACTACTGCCCCGCAGGGTTGCAGCCCATCACGATCTCAGGCGTGATCTGCTGCGGGACACCCAACCAGCACATCAGCTATGCACAGGCCAAGGCCCATCCAGTCAAGCGCCACCGCGTGGCAAAGGCGCAGTCGCATTCCGCCACAGCCCATTGCAAGGCTGGCCACAAGGGCTGCGACTGACCCCTCATCGGGCAGAGAGACCCGGCGCGGTCAGCGCGCCGGATTTCATGTGTTATAACAGGGTGATGTCTGCTGCCATCTGGCGGCCGTCACGGCCTTCCTGAAGCTCGAAACTGACCTTTTGATTGTCAGCCAGACCGGTGAGGCCAGAGCGTTCTACAGCTGAGATATGGACAAAAATATCGTTGCCGCCCCCTTCGGGCGCGATGAATCCATAGCCTTTGGTGGTGTTGAACCATTTGACGGTGCCTGTCGGCATAGTCTGCGTCCTTCTTGTCATTCCAGTGGTCCCGCCAGCGACGGGGCGGGGCGCAGGGATCTCTACGGCCCACACAGAAAAGATTGCCCTCTTGGTTGAAAAATCAAGAAAGATGCGTGAAATCTTTCGTGAGAATCGCCCTCAGAACGGGGGCTGCGCGGAAATGTAGCAGGGTGATATGCAGATATACGGTTTGAAGAATTGTGATACGTGCCGAAAAGCAATGAAGGCTTTGCCAGAGGCGGTTCTTGTAGATGTCCGTGCCGAGGGGGTGCCGGACGAAGTGCTGGCGCGGGCCTATGAAGCCTTTGGTGACAAGTTGCTCAACACCCGTTCCACCACCTGGCGGCAGTTGGATGAAGCGGCGCGCGGGCTGCCACCGCTCGCAGTGATAAAGGCCACTCCATCGGTGATGAAGCGGCCTTTGATCGCTGTGGATAACCAGCTTTTTCTTGGTTGGAACAGTGTCGTAGAAGCCGACGTTAAAGCATCACTTTAACAACCGTTCCGGGGTCATTGTGGGGTGGCTGGCTTTAAGGCGCGGTCAACAGACAGCGGGCCTGCGCCTTTGAAAACCAGGATCAGGAACATCAGGACCCAGAAGGCCCGCTGATCCAGGATCGCCGCATCCGCGAAACGATCAAACCATGCGCCAATGGCATCCGTCGCTCCGTGACCGTAGACGTCTGTCAGGCTTTGAACAACCACGAAGCCGATCATGCCCAAGGCCGCGATGCGGGTGAACAGGCCGATCACAATCAGCACTGGCAGGATGAATTCGGCCCAGGTGCCGCCTAGAACCACCAATGTGTGAAACAGGCTCAGCGCTTCGGTGTCATATCCTGCGGCTTCAATCGCCTTGGGGAAGATCTGGGCATAGGCGCCCACGGATGGGGTCCAGATGCCCGCGATACCATCGCCCAGTTTGGTCATGCCCGAGTTGAGGAAATAGAACAGCAAGACCCCGGCAAAGACGAGACGTGCGAGGGTTGGCAGAAGCCAATCGGCCCGCTCCAATCGGGAGGCGATCGCGGAATAGGCGGATATTAGTGTATTCATTTCATTTCCTTAGCGGGGTCTTGTGCAAATGCTTGCGTGGTCAGTGCCAGTGTCAGGCTGGCTTCGAGGTCGAAGTCCGGGTGGGTCTGTAAAACGTGGTCGAGGGCTGCACCGAAGGATGTCCCGTTGGCCAGCGCCTCAAGCCAGTCGGCGCCGCCGGGGGGCAGGGCGTGGGGCATCGGGTCAAAGTCGGGCCGGGTGATCAGAACGTCCTGGGCGACGGCACGCGGCTTGGGCGCACCGTCTTCGTTGTTGTAACGCCAGATGTCATGCAGCGGCCACCTGGAGCGCAGGATGCGGGTGCTGGGGGCAAGGCTGAACTGCTGCGCCATCAGGGTGTCTTGGGGCAGCGATTGCAACTGGCTTGCATCAAACGCCGGGGCGTCGGCGGCGTGGTAGGCGCGCCGGATCAGGAGGTCGAGGGCGGCGGCATCGGGAAGATACCCGATATGTGCCAAGGGTTCAAAAGCCCCCAAAAACGCGGGAAAATCAGCGCCGTAGTGCATCATCAGCGCTGAAGTCGGCGGATGATTGCGGACATAGAGCGGCGCGAGGTTGTCAAAGTTCTGCGCGCCGATCAGCTTGCGCACCAGTGGGAAGGCGGTGCGCATCGCCTCGATCAGGGAGACGGTGACGTTGTTGCGGTAGACCGCATATCGTTTGCCCGCAGGGGCGGCATCGCGGCCGATCAACCCTTTGGGAACAGGGGCAGAGGCGTCCAGCAGGGCTGCGCGGAATGCCGTCTGATCGGTCATTGGGCTGCGACAAGCGCACCCAGCGCCCGTTCGGCGCGGCAGGCTTCATCCCGCAATATGGGCCAATCGGGCACATCGGTGTCCCACTCCACCAGCACCGGCTTGGGACCGGTTTGCGCCAGCGTGTAATCGAGCAGGGACCAGACCGGATCGACCACGGGTTTGCCGTGACTGTCGATCAGCAACGGATGGCCGTGTTCATCTGCGTCTTCGTCGTGTCCACCAACGTGCAATTCCCCGACGCGGTCGGTCGGGTAGGCGTCGATATAGGCCTGCGGGCTGAGACCGAGGTTTGTGGCCGAAATGAAGACGTTATTGACATCGAGCAAGAGACCACAGCCGGTCTTGTGGGTAAGATCGGAGAGAAAGTCCGTTTCGGACAAGCTGGAGTCTGCGAAGGCGAGGTAGCTGGAGGGGTTTTCCAGCAGCATCTGGCGGCCCAGAACATCCTGCACCTCGTTGATATGGGCCGCCACATGGGCCAGTGTTTTGGGCGTATAGGGCAGGGGCAAAAGATCGTTCAGGAACTCCGCGCCGTGGGTGGACCAGGCGAGGTGTTCGGAAAAGCTGGCGGGTTTGATCCAGTTGCAGAGCTTTTTCAGCCGCGCCAGGTGATCGCGGTCCAGCGGGCCTTCGCCGCCAATGGACAGGCCGACGCCATGGATGGAAATGCCGAAGCGTTCGGACAGGGCCGCCAGCTGTGCCAGCGGTCGTCCGCCGTCACCCATGTAGTTCTCCGCATGAACCTCGACCCATTCCACGGGGCCGGGATCGTCCTGCAAGGCGCTGAAATGCTGGGGTTTGTACCCGACACCTGCGGCAAGGGGCAGGGATGGGAAACGCACTGCTGCGTCGAGCATGGGATTGCTCCGATATGGCAGGAGGGGTGTCTCAGGCGGAAATACCGCCTGAGACGAATGGCTTATGCAGGCAGGTCACGGTCCTGCGCTTCGAGGGAGCCTTTACGCTCCGTGCCGTCGGCCATGGCGGGCAGATCGATGCTCTCGCAGGTGCCTGCGTCCACAAGCGTCCATGCGTTGCCCTGATAATCGGTCACGGATGTGCCCGCGCAGGTGGTGCCGGGGCCAGCGGCGCAGTCGTTTTCGCCTGCCAGGGACACGCCATAGCACTTCTCTTTGGAAGCGGCGTTGGCTGTTGTGGTGGTGGAGGCGGTCATTGCAGCTGCAACGGCACCCGCGATGGCGATGGATTTCATTGTGTTGGACATGATGAACTTCCTTTGATTGTCTGCGTTCTTCGGTTGGTAGGCAGAATAGAACACTCAAACGCAGCATACACCAGTCACAGGCGAGTGTGTCACGATCCTGTCAGCAAACCCGCCCATTTCGGTAAGAAACAGCCGGAGAGTACATGGATTTCGTGAGGAATTGTTACAAACGCGCTTTTGCGCCGATGGCGCGCAGCGGCCTGCGTGAGAATTGTTACAATCGGATCAGGGGAGCGGGGGCAGGCAATGCCCCCGCATGGGATCAGCGCAGATCGGGTGGCGTGGCTTCCAGTCCCAGTGCGTTTGCAACATCCGCAAGCGGCTGGACAGAGGTCTGTTTGTCCCCCAACCGCCGCACAGAAACGGTTTTCTCTTCCACCTCACGCCCGCCAACGGCCAGAATGACCGGCACTTTGCCGACGGAATGCTCACGCACCTTGTAGTTGATCTTCTCGTTGCGCATGTCCGCTTCGGCGCGCACGCCTGCGGCTTTGAGGGTTTCGACCACTTCGACAACGTAGTCATCCGCGTCCGAGGTGATGGAGGCGACAACGACCTGACGCGGGGCCAGCCAGAAGGGCAGTTTGCCTGCGTGTTCCTCGATCAGGATGCCGATGAACCGCTCGAACGAGCCAAGGCAGGCGCGGTGCAGCATGTAGGGCCGGTGTTTCGCGCCGTCCTCGCCGATATAGGTCGCGCCCAGCCGTTCGGGCAGGTTCGGGTCCACCTGAAAGGTGCCACATTGCCAGACCCGGCCGATGGCATCGGTCAGATAGAAGTCGAGCTTGGGGCCATAGAAGGCGCCGTCGCCCGGTTCGAGGGTGAAATCACGCCCCGTCGCCTTGATCGCAGCTTCCAGAGCGCCTTCGACATGGTCCCAGCTTTCATCGGAACCAACACGCTGTTCAGGACGGGTGGCGAATTTGATCTCGAAGTTGGTAAAACCGAGATCGTCATAGACACCGGCGAGGTAGTTGATGAACTTGGCGCATTCCGCTTCGATCTGGTCTTCGGTGCAGAAGATGTGGCCATCGTCCTGGGTGAAACCGCGTACCCGCATGATCCCGTGCAGCGCGCCGGAAGGCTCATACCGACTGCACGACCCGAACTCAGCCAGACGCAACGGCAGGTCGCGGTAGGATTTCAGGCCCTGATTGAAGATCTGCACGTGGCAGGGGCAGTTCATCGGCTTGAGCGCGTTGATCGCCTTTTCCTTGGCGTGTTCCTCTTCGACTTCGACGATGAACATGTGCTCCTGGTATTTGTCCCAGTGGCCGGATGCCTCCCACAGCTTGCGGTCGACAACCTGCGGGGTATTGACCTCCTTGTAGCCATCGGCGCGCTGTTTGCGGCGCATGTAGTCCTGCAAAGTGGTGTAGACGTTCCAGCCGTTGGGGTGCCAGAAGATCTGGCCGGGCGCTTCTTCCTGCATGTGGAACAGGTCCATCTCCCGGCCCAGCTTGCGATGGTCGCGTTTGGCGGCTTCTTCGAGCATGTTGAGATGCGCGCGGAGCTTTTCCTTGCCGGTGAACGCCACGCCGTAGATGCGTTGCAGCATCGCGCGGTCAGAATCGCCGCGCCAATAGGCACCCGCAATGGACATCAGTTTGAAGGCATCCCCCGGCACTTGTCCGGTGTGTTGCAGGTGCGGCCCCCGGCAAAGGTCCTGCCACTCGCCGTGCCAGTACATGCGCAAAGGCTCGTCGCCGGGAATGGCGTCGATCAGTTCGACCTTATAGGGCTCGCCATTGTCCTCATAGAATTTCACGGCACGGTCGCGGTCCCAGACTTCGGTGCGGACGGGATCGCGCTTGTTGATGATCTCTTTCATCTTCTTCTCGATCAGGCCGAGGTCTTCGGGCGTGAAGGGCTCGGCGCGGTCGAAGTCATAATACCAGCCGTCCTTGATCACCGGGCCGATGGTCACTTTGGTGTCGGGCCAGATTTCCTGCACGGCGCGGGCCATGATGTGGGCAAGGTCGTGGCGGACCAGTTCATTGGCCTGCGCTTCGTCCTGCATGGTGTGAATGGCGATCTCGGCGTCGGCCTCAATCGGCCATGCCAGATCATAATGCGCGCCGCCCACGGTGGCCGAGATGGCTTTCTTGCCAAGGGATTTTGAAATGTCCGCCGCGACCTCGCCCGCAGTGATACCTGCGTCGTAGGATCGTGCATTGCCATCGGGAAGGGTGAGAGAGATCTGTGCCATCTTGGGCGCTCCTCGTCAGTTTGGCGCCTACGAGACGCCCGGTTGCGGGTTATGTGTCGCGCCTCTTTGATCCTGTCGGGGACATGCGTCAAGGGGGGCTGCGGATTTGGCGGTGGGGAAAGGTCCGTGCGTGGCTATTCGGCCCGCTTGCCAATCTGGCATCTGGCGGCCTTAGTGGTCCGCATCAATGGAAGGGAATGCACCATGGCAGAGATAGAATGGCAGAAGATGCCCGCACATGCGTTGCGGGTTTTGGCGGGGCAGGATGGGGGGGGGATTCTGCCGATAGCGTCGATTGAACAACACGGGCCACACCTGCCCACAATGACCGACACCCGGCTGGGCCATGAAGTGGCCGTTCGCGCCGCGCGCAAGGTTCAGGGCAGCCAGCCTGTTGTCGTCGCTCCGGTTGTCTGGTCCGGCCTGTCGGAGCACCACATGCCCTTTGGCGGCACCCTGACCGTGTCCGCATCCACCTTCCGGGCGTTGCTGAGTGATCTGATTGCCGCAATCACCCGTCTGGGCTTTCGCAAGGTCCTGCTGTCGAATTCGCATGGCGGGAACATCATGGCGATGCAGCAGCTGTGTGATGAACTGTCGCCCAGCTGTCCGGCCACATTGGTGGCGACGACCTATGCGATTGAGGGGGCCGCGCAGATCGGCGCCTTGCTGGAGGATCAGGACGGCGTGCAGCACGCGGGGGAGGCGGAAACCTCCATGATGCTGGCCTGTGAGCCGGGGCTGGTGGACACCGGCGATCTGGCGGCCATCGGAACGCCGGGCGACGGGGGGCCGGGCTTTCTCAAAGCAGGGCAGGCGTCGTACCGCTGGCGGCCGTTTGCGCATACCACCTCTGACGGGGTGTCGAGAACGCCTGAGAAATCCAGCGCAGGAAAGGGTGAAGCCTTGCTGGACGCAAGCGCACAGGCGATTGCGGCGTTGATTCTTGATCCCGAGACATGGGCCGCGCCGAAGGACATGCGGGACACCGGAACCGCCGGGGTGCCGTTCGCGACCTGACGCCCGTGCGGATGTGTCCGACAATCAGGCAAATGCACAAGATGTTAGCGCTGAGGGTGAATGTATACCTAGATATACGTTGACTGCGACACTTCCGGGTCTATTTTCGACATCAACAGTGCCCTGGCGGGCAGAATCAACATTTTGAGGAGTGCCAAATGCCGAGCTTTAACCGCCGTTTTGATCTTTCGATTGCCGACGTGGACCTGATCGAGGAAGCGCTGCGTGCACGGGGCCGTGAGTTGTGCCGGATGCGGCGCGCGTTGAGCGATGATACACCAGCCGATCTGGAATCCATCCGCGTGGTGGAGCAGGATCAGCGCACCGGCGAGGAATTGCTGGGCCGCCTGCATGATCAGAAGATCTTCTATCGTCCCAAGGCGGAGACTTATGTCAGCGGCTAATCTGCCGTCGTGATCGTCATGCAAAACGCCCTGTCGCAGCGCTGCGACAGGGCGTTTTCTTTTGTCGGGGAAGAAAGGCTCAGACGATCCCCCGCGCGGTAAAGACGGCATAGGCCATCAGCAGGCAGCACACCCATCCCGCCGTGAAGATCAGGGGCCGCAGCGGGAAACGCGCAAAGGCGGTGATGTAGCCAACCGCATGTGCCACACGCAGCCAGAAGAACGCGATGGCGGTCCAGTAGGTGAGCGCTGTGAAGCCATCCAGCCGGTCCACCAACAAGACCAGCACCGCAAAGGGGATACCTTGTTCCAGCAGGTTCATATGTGCCCGATACGCCCGCTGCACCCAAGGGCGGTGCAAGGTTGGGTTGGGTGGACGAATGAAACCATCGGGTGCGTCAGCGGGCAGAGAGCCTTCGGGGACGGTGTTCACACCCACGATATATGGGATCCACAATGAGGCTGCGAGGATCATCAGGCAGGTCAGGATGCCCAGTTCTGTCGGGAAAGTTTCCATGGTGTTGCTCCTTGATCCAACCGTTTAACCCGCAGCCTTGAGGCCGGTGCCGGTTTCCAGCCACGACTTCAGCGACGCGGCCAGCCGCGCCCAGCCTTCCGCCACCCCTTCATGGCCTGCGGGCAGATCGTAATGCTCAATCGTAAGCTTGCAGACCTCGCCTTGCGGCTCAATCAGATAGGCCATGCGGGAACCGGGGGCATCGGGGCCAAAGAAATGGGGTTGAAAGGTCGTCTCGATCCGGGATTTGGGGTCGATCTGGATGATCTCCTGCTCCAGCATCTTGCTGCCATCGGGCAGGATAAAGATGGCTTTGTCACCGGCCGCCGCCGCGCGCCCTTCGACCCGGTCACAGGCGAAATGGTAGGCGGCCATGCTGTCTGGATCGCTCAGCGCGTCCCACAGCGCGTCCTGGCTGCAACGGATGAAGGTTTGCATCATGAAATCTGGTTTTGACACGGTGGTTTTCCTTTCGAGGTCTTGTTTGAAGTTCAGTACCGCTCGTGCCGCTGGTTTCTGGCGCATGGGCTCAATCCAGCGATCAATCGTCTCTTGGAGGGGCAGGGCGTTCAGATAGTGATGTTTGAAACGCCCCTTCTTGTGCGGGATGACGAGGCCTGCCTCTTCCAGCACGGCGAGATGTTTCATCACGCCAAATCGGGTCATGTCGAGCAATTCCGTCAGCTCTTGCAGCGTCTGCCCATCGCGCTGGCGCAAAGCGTCCAGCAAGGTGCGGCGGGCCGGATCGGCAAGGGCTTTGAAAATGACGTCCATGGAAATACTTATAGGTGACAAAATACTCACGTGACAAGATGGTCACTTATAAATTGATCCTTGCCCCCTCAGATGTGCAGGCGCATGATCAGCTTCAAAGCAGGGAGGTGGCATGGCTGATCCGTCATTTTTGCAAACAAAATCAGGGCGTAAGATCGCCTATCATCGCACCGAAGGGCGGGGGCCGTGGATCGTTTTCCTCGGTGGCTTGAAATCCGACATGATGGGCACCAAGGCGGTCTATCTGGAAGAATGGACCCGCGCGCAGGGGCGTGCTTACCTGCGGTTTGACTACTCCGGCCATGGTGAGTCGTCAGGGGCATTCACCGACGGATGTATTGGCGACTGGGCCGAAGACACCCGCGATGCGGTGGCGGCATTGACCGAAGGCCCGATTGTCCCGGTGGGGTCATCGATGGGCGGCTGGCAGGCACTGCTGCTCAGCCGGGCGCAGCCGGAACGGATTGCCGGTCTGGTCACCATCGCCGCAGCACCGGACTTCACCGAAGACGGCTATTGGGCGACATTTTCGCCCGAGCAAAAAGCGCAGCTTGAGCGCGACGGGTCGGTTGAACTGCCCTCGGACTATATGGAGTCCTACATCATCACGAAACGCATGATCGAGGACGGGCGCGATCAACTGGTTCTGCGCGCGCCCCTGCCTCTGCCGTTTCCGGTGCGGTTTCTGCAAGGCACGGCCGATACAGCCGTCAGCCTGGAAACGGCGGTGCGCCTTCTGGAGCATGCAACGGGGCCGGACATGCAGCTGAGCCTGATCAAGGATGCGGACCACCGATTCTCCGACGGCCCCTGTCTGGGGCTGATCACCGATGCCATTATCGATGTCCTGGGGGAGGGGGCATGAGGTCTTTCCTCAAGACGCTGCTTTATGTCGTCCTGGCGCTGATGGTGCTGGTTGTGGCGCTGTTCCTATTTGGTCCTTACGAAAGCAGTGATCTGAGCACGGATTTTGACGACACGGAGATGCAGGCGGGCGTTTCGGCGTATCTCACCGCGCAGGAAGCGCGCTTTGATGACATCACGTCGGGGACGGAGAAACGTGTGATCTGGTATGACGTGCCAGACGAGCGGACGGAAATTGCGGTGCTCTACCTACATGGCTTTTCCGCCACCGCGCAGGAGATCCGCCCGGTGCCCGATCTGGTTGCGGATGGGCTGGGGGCCAATCTGGTCTACACCCGGCTTGCAGGTCATGGCCGGACCGGAGCGGCGCTGGCCGAGGCAAGTGTTGCGGACTGGATGAGGGACGTCGCCGAAGGGTTGGCCGCCGCCCGGATGGTGGGGGAGCGGGTTGTGATCATTTCAACCTCCACCGGAGGCACGCTTGCCGCGGCGGTGGCGGTGGATGACAGCCTGTCTCAGGACGTGGCAGGGATCGTCTTTGTCTCCCCCAATTTCGGGATCAACAACCCGCTTGCCCCGCTGCTGACCTTTCCTGCCGCGCGCCATTGGCTGCCGATGTTGGCGGGCCACGAACGCAGTTTTGAGCCGCACAATGCGCAGCAGGGGGTGTTCTGGACCACGCGCTACCCCAGTGTCGCGACCCTGCCGATGGCAGCCCTTGTGCGCGAAGTGGTCGGGCTGGATCTGAGTGTGACGGAAATCCCGGCGTTGTTCATGTTCTCAAAGGACGATACCGTGGTTTTGCCCCAGAAGACCGCAGAGGTTGCCGCGCGCTGGGGCGGAAAGGCCGTGATCCTGCACCCCGATCTGGGCCCGGAGGATGATCCGGACGCCCATGTGATTGCCGGAGACATCATGTCACCGGGACAAACGGAGAGCGCGGCAGAACGCATGCTTGAATGGATCAGGGGGTTGTGATGGATCAACGGATTTCGCTTGTGACATTGGGGGCAAAGGACGTGCCGGTGCTGGCCGCGTTCTATGACGCTTTGGGCTGGCAGCGGGTTGAAACGCAGGACGGTGTGGTGGCCTACGATCTGATCGGGCAGACGCTTGGCCTCTATCCGCTTGAAAAGTTGGCAGAAGACATCGGTGTGCCTGTCGACACTCTGGGACGGGGTGCGGCGACGCTGGGGTATAATGTGCGCGACAAGGCGGATGTGGCGGCCATTCTCGACCGCGTTGAGGCTGCTGGGGGCCGCGTGCTGAAACCGGCAGCGGATGTGTTCTGGGGCGGGCACCACGGGTATTTCGCCGATCCCGAAGGACATGTTTGGGAAGTGGCGCATAATCCGTTCTCTCCGCTGAGCGACGCGGGTGCTTTCCGCTGGAACGGCTACGGCTGATGCGTGCTCCCCGCAGCATGTGGAGCCTTGAGACCTTTGGGCGCATCCGCCTGTCCAGACATTTCTTCATGCGCGACTTCCTGTATTCGGAAATTTCGGGCTATCACGGGATACCGAACGTGCCGGAAAATCCTGATCTGGTGATCGAGAACGGTCGCGCGTTCTGCACTGCATTGATGGACCCGTTGGAGGAAACCTTTGGCCGCGTTGCGGTGCGCTCTGGCTATCGCTCTGCCACGTTGAACAAATACGGCAATGACAACCGGCTGAACTGCGCGCGCAATGACCATCCGCTGGAGTGTCACATCTGGGACCGGGGGACCGGCGCGGATGCCATTGCCGGGGCCAGTGTGGTGATCCCGTGGTTTGCCGATCAATACGATCAGGGACGCGACTGGCGCGATCTGGCGTGGTGGGTGCATGACCATCTGCCCTATTCGGAGATGTGGTTTTTCCCCAAACTGGCGGCGTTCAATCTGGTCTGGCGGCCCAATCCGCAGCGCACGATTTCAAGCTATATGGCGCCGCGCGGGATGCTCTTGCGTGCCGGAGAGACCCCGGAGGAGCCGCTGACGGCACGCCGGAAACGCTATGCGGACTTCCCGCCGCTGGGTGGCATTGATCTGCCGATGCGGCCTGTTGCAGCGCCCTGATGGCGCAGCTATAGGTGGCCCGATTTCGCACCCGCGGCATGAAGACCAAGGGGCGCCTGAGTGGAGAGCCGGATGATTGAACCGCTGGTATTGCTGCCCGGCATGATGTGCGATGCGCGCCTGTTTGGCCCGCAGATTGCTGAGTTGTCCTCCGAAATGCCAGTGATGGTCGCGCCGGTCTCTCAAGGAGAGCGGATTGAGGAAATCGCGTCAAATCTGCTGGGCGCCTTACCTGCGCGGTTCGCGCTGGCCGGGCTCAGCATGGGCGGGATCGTGGCGATGGAAATCCTGCGCCGCGCGCCCGACCGGGTCAGCCGTCTGGCGTTGATGGACACCAGTCCGCTGGCCGAGACACCCGTTGTCGCAGCCAATCGGGAGCCGCAGATCGTCAAGGTGCGTTCGGGCCGGTTGATCGAAGTGATGCGCGATGAAATGAAGCCGAATTATCTGGCGCCGGGGCCGCAGCGCGCGGATGTGCTGGCGCTGGTGATGGACATGGCAGAGGTGTTGGGGCCGGAGGTGTTCATCCGCCAATCGCGCGCCTTGCAACGGCGCCGTGATCAACAGGTGACGTTGCGCAAATGCCGCGTGCCCACATTGGTGATGTGCGGCGCGCATGACGCCCTGTGTCCGGTCAAACGCCATATTTTCATGGCCGAACTCATTCCGGGCGCGGAATTGCGGGTCATCGAAGGGGCGGGCCATCTGCCCACGCTTGAGACACCGGAAGAGGCAACTGCGGCCCTCCGCGACTGGATGCGCCAGCCTTTGGTGCTGCGTTAGGGCAGAGGCAGGGCGGCGCGTTCTTCGCGGCTGATCAGACGCACGTCGCGGGAGGGTTTTCCCGTCTCTACGTCAAAGAACGGGGTTTGCTTCCAACGGCCTGAGATCAGGCACGGCAGAACCCGTGTGACCATTGTCATCAAGAGCTTGCTACCGCCTTTGTGGCCCTGTTTGCCATCGGATTTCTGCACAAATGCCTGCGCCACGACGGGGCCAAGCGCGCTGTCATCTTCCAGATGGTCCGTGCGCAGGGAGGCAAAAGGCACCTTGGCCGTGCGCACCGTGTTGAACAACACCGCCCCGCAGCATTTGGCCTGCCAGCGCAGCAACCCTTTGGGAGAGAAGGAAAAGACCGCCAATTGATCTTCGCCCGCATCAATGCGGACCTTGTCAGGGGTGGTCTGATACAATTGCACGGCACCTGGGGCAGGGTCCGGCTGACCCGCATAGACTTCTGCGGCGCGACAATCGGTGCAGAAACACTCAATGCGGGTGCCGTTTGACCGGGAGACGCCGATCAGCCTCCCCCGAAGGGTGTTGCAGGTGCAGGCGAAGGGGAGATCGACGCCTGCCATGCCTTACGCCGCCGCGTTCTTGTTGGCGGGTTTCTTCTTGCGATAGCCCGGAGGTGTCGCCTGTTCGTTGTCGTCAATGAAGTCTAAGACAAGCGGACGGATGTTGTTGCGCCAGCTCTTGCCCGCGAAGATACCATAGTGACCGGCACCTTCCTCAACGTGGCTTGCCTTCATGCTGTCAGGCAGGCCCGTCAGCAGATCAAGCGCTGCAATGCACTGGCCGGGTGCGGAGATGTCATCCTTGGACCCTTCGACGGTCTTGACCGCGACATTGGTGATCTTGCCGATGTCGACCGGCTTGCCCTTCACCGTGAAGGCGTTCGAGGCGATCTCTCCGGTTTTGAAGATCCGTTCAACCGTTGACAGGTAGAATTCAGCAGGCATGTCCATCACAGCAAGATATTCGTCATAGAACTTGTTGTGCTTGTCGTGCTCATGCGCTTCGCCGCGCATTACGCGGCTGATCTGGTTCTGGAAGGCATTTGTGTGGGTTTCGCTGTTCATGGAAATGAACGACGAAAGTTGCAGCAGACCGGGATATACTTTCCGGCCGACGCCTGCATATTTGAAGCCGACCCGCTGGATCATCAGTTCCTGAAGCTGGCCCATGGTCACGGAATGCCCGAAATCAGTCACTTCGGTCGGGGCCGCATTGGGATCAATCGGACCGCCGATCAGTGTCAGCGTGCTGGGTTGCGCGTCAGGATCTTCTTCCGCCAGATAGGCCGTCGCCGCCAGTGTCAGCGGGGCAGGCTGGCAGACCGCAATGACATGGGTGTCCGGCCCGAGGTGTTTCATGAAGTCGACAAGGTAGAGGGTATAATCCTCCACATCGAACTTGCCCGCGCTGACAGGAATATCGCGCGCGTTGTGCCAATCTGTAATGTAGACGTCGCAATCAGGCAGCAAACTAATCACGGTAGAGCGGAGCAGTGTGGCATAATGTCCCGACATCGGGGCGACCAGCAGCACTTTGCGTTTGGGAACGGTGCGGCCCTGGACGCGGAAGTGGATCAGATCGCCAAAGTCACGTTTGATGACATGTTCCACGCTGACCAGACGGTCGGTGCCGTTGCTGCCAACAAACGAAGGGATGTTCCAGTCTGGCTTCATCACCATCCGCGAGAACGTGCGTTCCGTGACCTCCCCCCAAGCTGCCATCCAGCTTAAGGCAGGGTTTGGAAACATCGAAAAAGCGGGGTAAGATGCCATGGCGAGCGCTGACGCGCCGAGCCATTGATTTGTGTTCCTGACGGTTTCCATCAGGTCGTAAGTTACCATATAGCGCACGGGTGGGGTCTCCTTAATGTGGGCCCGAAACTGAGTACTCCGTCGCTCCCCTCCCGGCTCGGACGACGTAATGCTGCACCCGCGAAGATAAGAGGTAATTGTTAAGATGACAACTAGAACCACGGATGCAGAAGTCCCGACTGAGGCTTCTATGGCACGGATGGCTGAGAATCTTAAGAAAGTGGAGCAGCTTACGGAACGTCTCAGTCAGGTGATGGCGCACCGGACGACGCACCAGCCCGCACTTGATGGACCGAATCAACAATTATTCGCGAAAGCAGCGCAGGCCTACATGGCCGAAGCGATCCAGAACCCGGCAAAGCTGATGGAACATCAGATCGGATACTGGAGCCAGACCGTCACGCATTTCATGGAAGCCCAACAGGCACTGGCCAAAGGCAAGTTCGAGGCGCCGGAGGACCGCACCGGCAAGGATCGCCGCTTTGCAAATCCATTGTGGGAGAGCCATCCGTACTTCAATTACGTCAAGCAACAGTACCTGATCAACGCCAAGGCGCTGGAGCAGGCGGTTGATGCTGTCACTGACATGGAACCGCGCGAAAAGCAGCGTCTGGCCTACTTCAGCCGTCAGATCATTGACCTGATGAGTCCGACCAATTTCCTCGCCACCAACCCCGATGCGCTGGAACGCGCGATTGAGACGGAGGGCGAAAGCCTGATCCGGGGGGTCGAGAATCTGATCGCTGATCTGGAAGCGAACAACGGCGAACTCATCGTCCGGCTGGCAGATGAGAGCGCGTTCGAACTGGGCCAAAACATCGCGACCACACCGGGCAAGGTGGTGTTTCGCAACCGCATGTTTGAGCTGATCCAGTACAGCCCGACAACCAAGAAAGTGCATGAAACGCCTTTGCTGATCTTCCCACCGTGGATCAACAAGTTCTACATCCTTGATCTCAAGGCTCAGAATTCATTGGTGAAATGGGTCACGGATCAGGGATACACGCTGTTCATGGTGTCTTGGGTGAACCCCGATTCGTCCTACCGTGATATCGGCATGGAAGATTATGTCGACAGCGGCTATCTGACCGCCATCGAAAAGGTGAAAGAGATCTGCGGCGTCAAGCAGATCAATGCGGTTGGGTATTGTATTGCCGGCACGACCCTGTCGCTGACGCTGTCCCTGCTCAAGCAACGTGGCGATAAATCAATCAAATCCGCGACCTTCTTTACAGCGCTCACCGATTTCTCCGACCAAGGGGAATTCCAGCCCTTCCTGACCGATGACTTCATTGACGGCATCGAAGCGGAGACGAAAGACAAGGGCATCCTGCCTTCCGTGATCATGGCGCGGACGTTTTCGTTCCTGCGGTCCAACGACCTTGTCTATGGCCCAGCGGTCAAGAGCTACATGTTGGGAGAGACCCCGCCGGCCTTTGATCTGCTTTATTGGAACGGGGACGGGGCCAATCTGCCCGCAAGAATGGCGATGCAGTACCTGCGCGGGTTGTGTCAGCGCAATGAGCTGGCAGAGCAGGGGTTTGATTTGATGGGCCACCATCTGGAACTGGGCGATATAGATGTACCGCTTTGCGCAATTGCCTGTGAGACCGATCATATCGCGCCGTGGAAAGACAGCTATCGCGGTATTCAGAAGATGGGGTCAGACAACAAGACGTTCATTATGACCCAGTCCGGCCACATTGCCGGCATCGTCAACCCGCCCAGCAAGAAGAAGTATGGCCACTATACCAACACGGATCTGGATCTGGATCACACCGATTGGCTGAACGGGGCGGCCTTCCACGAAGGCTCCTGGTGGCCGCGGTGGGAAAAGTGGCTCAAGAAACGCTCCGGTCCGCAGGTTTCTGCACGTAAACCGGGAGAAAACGGTCAGGAAATTCTCGGCGATGCGCCGGGTGCCTACGTCGCTGTGAAGGCAAATCGCTGATAAGAAAGCGCTTTTGGTGCTATCTCTTTTGTTATGCTGCAGTGCAGAAAGTTCTTGAAATGCTGCGATGCAGCATGTAAGTAACGTATCGTCAAGCAAAGCGGGATGGACCGCGAAATGGGCGGGAATTCCCGCACCGCACTGAAAGGACGATACAATGGCTAAGACACCTGATATGACCGCAATGTTCAAAGACGTCATGGGTTCATTCCCTGTTGATACAGCGGCAATGGAAGACGCATTCAAGACAACCGCGACGCTGAACGAAAAGCTGTCCGGCGTGGCGCTGACCGCTGTTGAGAAATCCACCGAGATTTCCAGCAAATGGACAAAAGAAACCGTCGCCAAGATGGCTGAGATGTCCAAGGCAAAAGCAGACCCGGCTGACTACGCAAAAGCGATGACCGACTTCGCTTCTGCCTCCGCCGAAACCGCTGCCGAGCATATGGCCGCTTTCGCTGAAATCGCGAAAAAAGTGCAGATGGACACCGTTGAGCTGATGATGGCGGCTGGCAAAGACATGCAGGAAGAAGCAACTGCTGCTGTCAAGAAAGCCACAGACGACGTTCAGACTGCGGCCAAGAAAGCCACAGCGAAGTAATCTGGTTCGGAATTGCTGTCGCCCGGGGGTGACAGCGGTGTAACCAGTGTGATGTTTCCGCCGCCTCTTTGTGGGGCTTCGCGGGGAAGGGCAGGCTGACAAAGCCTGCCCTTTCTTTTTGTGCTGCACTGCCCTAATCTGCACTGCAGCGTGCATTGGGAGGGCAGAAGTGGCCGATACGAAAAAGCCTTTGTTGATCAAACGGTATGCCTCAAGGCGTCTCTACAACACGGAGACGAGCGATTATGTGACCCTCGATGATATTGCCGGGTTCATCCGTGATGGGCGCGAGGTGCAGATCGTTGATCTGAAATCGGGTGATGACTTGACCCGCCAGTATCTTCTTCAGATCATTGCAGAACATGAAAGCCGGGGCGAATCCATGCTGCCGGTTGAAGTGCTGAATGATCTGGTGCGCAGCTATATGTCCGGCGACGTCTCGGTGGTGCCGCAGTTCCTGCAAGCCTCCTTTGACATGCTGCGGGACGGGCAGGCGAAGATGATGGAAAACATGTCGTCGATGAACCCGATGAGCAAGATGCCCGGCATGGAAGTAATGCAGGCGCAGCAAGAAGCGTTCCTCAAGGCGATGACAGGCGGATGGCCTGGCGGCAGCACCATGCCAAGCCCGGAGCCCGAAGCCGAAGAGCCGGAACAGGGCGACGATCTGGACGCCATCAAGCAGCAGCTTGCGGACCTTCAGGCGAAGCTTTCCAAGATCAAGTAACGGACTGGCCCAAACAGGAAGGCCGGGGCAAGACCCCAACCAGACTTGTGGTTGTTGGTTGACCGCGCTGTCAGGCGGCCTGCGCCGGTGCGACTTCTGACAAAGCCGCCATCACCACATCACAGACGGCATCAAGCTGATCTGTCGTGAGCTGCACAGGCAGGCGCACATCACAGGCCCGCATCAGCATGGCGCGCGTCCGGGGCAATTTCGGCAGGTCCTTGATGAACTGCCAGTTCCAGAACGCCCGCGCGTTGTCGCTGCTTTGGCCAAAGACCTGAACCTTCACGCCTGCCTGCGATGCAGCATCCGCGAACTGGCGGATCTGGGCGTCTGACAGCCCGCGCAGGTTGAACTGGATCGAATCCGGTGCCCGTGTCTCTCCCGGCAGAGGCGCCGGGACCTCGACCAGCGGAGAGCGGCTGAGCCGATCTGCGACGTAATCGTGATTGCGCAACCCATCTGCAATCCGGCGCGGCAGTTCCGGCAGTTGTGGCCGGATCACCGCCGCAGACAGGTTGGACATCCGCAGATTGTAGAGCGGCAGTTGGTTTTGCCAGCGCGCGCAGGCCGCGTGCAGGGCGGGATGTTTCTTCCAATTGTGCTCATAGGCGCCGGACATGATGATCGCGCGCGCCACAAGATCGGCGTCATCCGTGATCAGGATGCCGCCTTCGCCCGCGTTCACCATCTTGTAGGATTGGAAGGAGAAGCAACCGATCCTGCCAAGGGTGCCGATCTTGCGTCCGTGCCATAGGGTGCCAAGGGAATGGGCCGCGTCTTCCACCACGGGGGTGCCAGCGGCATCGCACATCGCCATGATCGCATCCATGTCAGAGGTATGGCCGCGCATGTGGCTGACAAGGACGGCTTCCACATCGGGCAGCTTGGCTGAAAAATCATCCAGATCAATGCGGTAGTTCTCTCCCACTTCGCAGAGGACCGGCTGGCAGTCGGCGTGGATTACCGCTGACGGCACGGCGGCAAAGGTGAAGCCGGGGATCAGCACCTTGGCATCCCGTGGCAAATCCAGCGCTTTGAGCGACAGGAACAACGCCGCAGAACAGCTTGAGACCGCAAGCGCATAGGTGCTGCCCATCATGCGGGCAAAGTCTTGCTCCAGCAGGCTGACGGGTGCGTCTTGCGGGGCGGTGTAGCGAAACAGATCAGCGGAGGTCAGCAGGGCGTCCACCTCGGCACGGGCAGCGGCGGGAATGGCTTCGGCTTGATGCAGGTCTGGTATGGGCATTTTGCAAAATCCAAATAATGGTTTTGTATTTTATAAAACAATTGCGCGCACGGACCAAGGGTTTCGTTCATGTTACCTGTGAAGTTTTTATAGAGGCCCCGCCGAGGAAGGTTCTAGATGCCCAGCCGGTCGCGGGTGGCATACCAGCTCATCGCGAGGATCAGCAGCGGGTTGCGCAGGGCAGCGCCGCCGGGGAAGGAAGGTGTCGGAATGCGCGCCATCGTGTCAAAGCCATCGCCGTCCCCTTGCACGGCCAATGCCATCAACTTGCCTGCGTGCACGGCGTTGCCGACGCCATGACCGGAATAGCCCGACGCCGACAGCATGTTGGGGGCGACACGGGCCAGATAGGGCAGGCGCTTCATCGTGATGGCCAGCGTGCCGCCCCATGTGTAGTCGAACGTCACATCCGCGAGATGTGGAAAGACCTGCGCCATCGGTTTGCGCACCGTGGCGTCGATGTTGCGGGGAAAACGGTAGCCATAGCTTTCCCCACCCCCGAACAGCAGCCGTTTGTCATGGGACAGGCGGAAATAGTTCACCACAAAGCGGTCGTCGGCCACAGCCACGTCGCGGGGCAGGACATCGGCGACCCGGTCCCCCAGCGGCTCTGTCGCTGCGATGAAGTTGTTGATGGGCATCACGCGGGCAGCGACCTTGCGCTCCAGCCCGCCAAGATAGCCGTTGCAGGCAAGGATCACGTGATCTGCCACCACATGGCCTGCGTCGGTCTGCACCTTGGCCTTGGTGCCCTTGTCGATGTTGTGCACTGCCGCGCCTTCGTGGATCACCACACCGGCCGCTGCCGCCGCCCGCGCCAATCCAAGCGCAAGGTTCAGCGGATGCAGATGCGCGGCCCCCATATCAAGGATACCACCCTTGTAGGCGGGTGAGGGGCACACGTCTTGCAACGCCGCCTTGTCCAGCACGTCGATCTGGTCATAGCCATAGGTCCGGGACAGATGATCGGCATAGTGGTGCAGCTCATCCACGTCCGCAGCAGCACGGGCGGTTTCCGCCACCCCCGGCTTCAGATGGCAGTCGATCTCATGTTCCGCGATCAGGGATTTTACCAGATCCTTGGTCTCTTCGGCCATGTCCCACAACTTGCGGGCGTGATCCGGTCCCAGCATCTTTTCCAGCGCCACCTGATCGGCCCGCTGGCCGCTGCCCAATTGCCCGCCATTGCGCCCTGATGCGCCAAAGCCGACGCGCTGTGCTTCCAGCAGGATCACCTTGCGCCCGGCCTGCGCCAGATGCAGCGCCGCAGACAGCCCCGTGTAGCCGCCGCCGATGACGCAGACGTCCGCCGTCTGCGCGCCTTTCAGCGGGGCAAACCGCTCCAGCGGTGTGGCGGTCGCGGCATACCAGCTTTCAGGGTAGCTGCCGCGTTTGTCGTTGGCATAAAGCAGGTTCATGTGCAGGCCAGCCTTCGCTCAGACGTTCAGCAACAGGTGTTCCCGCTCCCACGGGGAGATCACCTGAAGGAACTCGTCATACTCCGCCCGCTTCACGATGCCGTAGACGCGGGCAAAATCAGCACCCAGAACATCGTGCAATGCGCTGGCTTCTTCAAAGAGGGTCAGGGCCGAGCCGAGCACCTGCGGAATGTCCCCATCGCCGTCATACGCGTCGCCTTTGAATTCCTCGGCGGGCATCTTGCCTTCGGTCAGGCCCAGATATCCGCAGGCCAGTGAGGCGGCGATGCCCAGATAGGGGTTGCAGTCCATCCCGGCCAGACGGTTCTCCACCCGGCGGGCCTTGGGGCTGGACAGCGGCACGCGGATGCCCGTGGTGCGGTTGTCGCGGCCCCATTCGAGGTTGATGGGTGCTGCGTGGTCTTTGACGTAGCGGCGGTAGCTGTTCACATAGGGCGCGATCACCGCCAGTGCTTGTGGCATGTGGTTCTGAAGGCCGGCGATGAAGTGGTAAAACGCTTCCGTCTCTGCGCCGTCTGCGGTGGAGAAGATGTTGTCACCCGTTGTCGTATCCAGGATCGAATGGTGGATGTGCATCGCGGATCCCGGCTCATCCGCGATGGGTTTCGCCATGAAGGTGGCATAGCAGTCGTGGCGCATCGCCGCTTCGCGGATCAGACGTTTGAAATAGAACACCTCATCGGCCAGTTTGACCGGATCGCCGTGGCGCAGGTTGATCTCCAACTGGCCAGCGCCGCCTTCCTGGGTGATGCCGTCAATTTCAAACCCCTGAGCCTCGGCAAAATCGTAGATGTCGTCGATCACCGGGCCGAATTCATCCACGGCGGTCATGGAGTAGGCCTGTCGCGCTGCTGCGGGACGCCCCGAACGGCCGATCATCGGCTTGATTTCATGGCCCGGATCGAGGTTGCGGGCGACCAGATAGAACTCCATCTCCGGGGCCACCACAGGCTCCCACCCTTTGGCACGGTAGAGGTCCACCACACGTTTCAGCACGTTACGCGGGCTGAAAGGTACCGGGTTGTGGTCGCGGTCATAGGCGTCGTGGATCACTTGCAAGGTCCAGTCGCCCGTCCATGGCGCGGCGGTGGCCGTGTCCATGTCCGGTTTGAGGATCATGTCCTTTTCGATGAACCCGTCAGCGCCCGCCGCTTCGCCCCAGCCGCCGGTGATGGTCTGGTAAAAGATACTGTCGGGCAGGTGGAAGAAATCCTGCCGGTTGAACTTGGACGCAGGCACCGCTTTGCCGCGCGCGATTCCGGGCAGGTCAGAGACGATACATTCGACTTCGTCCAGCCGCCGCCCTTCGAGATAGGTTTGTGCAGCCTCGGGGAGTTTTGTCATCCAATCGGCCATCAGGCCCTCTCTTTCTTGAAGAATGCGGTCATTTGTTCAGCAATACGGGCGGAATCGAGCGGCGCTGCAAGGTCTTTGCGCGCAGCCTCCATCAAGTGGTCGGGAACAAGCCCCTTGCCACGTGTGTCCATCAGACCTTCGATGAAGTCCGAGGGGTATTCGGGGTGCGGCTGGAGGGTCCAGAAGATGTCGTCATAAAGAAGGGCCGCATTGGCGCAGAAGTCCGTCGCGCCAATGACCTGCGCGCCTGCGGGCTTTTCCACCACCTGATCCTGATGCCATGCGTTGATGGCGACCATCTCCCCCTCCAGATCATATTCGACCCGGCCCACGGACCAGCCGCCCTCGAACTTCTCGACTTTGCCACCCATGGCTTGTGCGATGATCTGGTGGCCAAAGCAGATGCCCACCATTGGACGGCGCGCGGCGTGGCAGGCGCGGATGAAATCCTCCAGCGGGGGGATCCAATC
>Ga0160419_100346_pt1 | contig 31253 bp, 32 predicted proteins | sample CelAP2metagpilot_2_FD_108196 | JGI IMG/M metagenome (GOLD analysis project Ga0160419, IMG submission 108196) | Phycosphere-associated microbial communities from Cellana algal ponds in Kailua-Kona, Hawaii, USA - Cellana AP2-4-25 metagenome pilot ... | reverse complement strand
TCACGTCTCCAAGGACGGGCTCATCAAAGCCAAGAAGGGCGAAATCGGGCTGCCCGCCTAGCTGATGGCAGTTGAACGACGCTTTGGCTTTGAAGGCATCACCAAGGTCGGTGACACGCTGTGGATGGTGGTCCAGCGGGAATGGAAAGATGACCCCAAGAACCACGTCAAACTGGTGGCCTATAATCTTGAGACCAAGGAATGGGGCGCGGTGCACTACCCCAAGGCAGAGCCTGACACCGGTTGGGTTGGTCTCTCGGAGATCGTGGCCCACGGCGATCATGTCTACGTGATTGAGCGCGACAGCCAGCATGATTTCCGCGCTGTCACCAAAAAGGTCTATCGCATCCCGCTGGCCGAAATGCAGCCCGCACCGCTGGGTGGCGAACTGCCGGTTGTCAGCAAGGAGCTGGTGCGCGATCTGCTGCCGGATCTGACCGCAACGGGCGGCTATGTGCTGGACAAGGTCGAAGGCCTCGCGATCACCGCCGAGGGAGAAGGCTATATCCTGACCGACAACGACGGTGTTGATGATGCCTCGGGCGAGACGATGTTCTTCTCGATTGGGCCTGTGGATACGGCCACGACCAACTGATCCGCCCCGTTCTTTTGACAAACGCAAAACAGCCCCCGGTGGATTGCCGGGGGCTGTTGTGGTTCATCGGGGGGTGCAGCCATCCGTGCAGCTCACCCCTGTCTGAGATCAGATCAGTTGACCGGCTTGGCGTCCAGTTTCGGCGCTTTGGTCGATGCGATTTCGATCCGGCGGGGTTTCAGCGCCTCGGGCACTTCGCGGTGCAGATCGATATGCAGCATCCCGTCAGAATGGCTCGCGCCGGTGACCCGCACGTGATCGGCCAGCGTAAAGCGGCGCTCAAAGGCGCGGGTGGCGATACCGCGATGGAGATACGTGCGGTCGCTGTCGTCGTCGGATTTCTTGGCCGAGACAACAAGGGCATTTTCCTTGACCTCGACGCTCAGATCCTCTTCGGAGAAACCGGCGACGGCAATCGAGATCCGATACGCATCCGCTGCGGTTTTTTCGATGTTGTAGGGCGGGTAGCTCGGCTGGGCCACGTCGGTGCTCAGAGCACGATCCATGAGATCTGCGATCTGGTCAAAACCGATGGTGGCACGGTGCAGCGGGGCAAAATCAAAACTACGCATTTTTCATCCTCATCTTGAGCGATTTTCTAGCGTGCCCTCCCCCCTGGGACGGGCATCAGGTTGCTCGGGCCCCGATCGACGGCGACCCGATGACACTGAGATAAGGACTGTTTTGAGGGGTTCAAGAGGTCGGGCAACTGCGGATGTCGCGCGCCTAGTTCTTGATGAATTTCGCCCCACCCGACCGGGCCCGTTCGCCGACACGCACACGACCCACACCGGGGGGCATCTGACCGGCGGATCGGCCATTTCCAAGCTGAGCCCGCAGCAAATCCAGCTCTTCCGCCAGCGCAGAGCCCAGCGCCACTTGCTGACCAGAGACTTCAGCCTTGGCCGACACCACAGACACGATACGTGCTCGCCCCCCTTCGAACGAGAACACAGGCGCCCCCGAAGAGCCGTAGTCGACATCACAGGACATCACCAACACCCCCTCCTGGCGGGCCATTACGGCGCAAACGTCCTGCAAAGATGGCGCCTCAGAGCGATCATGGGCATAAGAAACCACGCCGATCCGCGCCCCTTTCTGAGGGCGCAAACTGGTCTCAAATGGGGTGACGGTCGTGTTGCGGATCGGGCGCTGTAGCTGCAGCAAAGCAATGTCATTGCGCACCCGATCCGTCGACAGCTCTCCGTCGAATACATAGTTCGGGTGGATCACCGCCTGGCGTACACTGCGATAGGCCGAGGCACGCCCATTTCGCCACCCCGCCAGAAACTCAATCGTTTGCGGGGCAATCCGGGTGCGGCTGTCGCGATCAAACAGACAGTGCGCCGCAGTAAGGACCAGATCAGGGGCAATCAAGGCACCGGTGCAAAAGCCCTCTCCATTCACGTCGAGCCGCCCAACGGCCTGCCAATCCCGGCCGGCCTCGGTTGTCTCCAACCGCTGCAGACGGCTGTCCTGCGCCTGCGAAACCTGCGGCGCCGCAATGGCAAGAAGCGGCACCAGAAGCACGGCACATGCACGCGCGAGCCGCCATTTCCCTGCTGCCATGTCTTTGGCCAGTGCTGCCATAAGTGCTGTGCTCCGCGCTGAAATTGCCTGCCGTCTGGGATAACGCCCCCTTCAGGCGAAATTACGGCACAGACCAGGCAATTGCACCCGCGAAAACACAACACCCCGCCGATGACAGGCGGGGCGTCGCTTACTGTGATTTGCGATAGCGCAGCGGCATCAGCGCAGGATCGGCACCTCTCCTGCACGGCTGACGGTGTTCCCTGCCTCCATTGCGCGGGGCTTGGGGCCACCTGTGGCCCAGTCCAGCAGCTCAACTGTGTGGACAATGGGCAGCCCGGTGGCCGACCCGATCTGCATCATGCAGCCGATATTCCCGGCTGCGATCAGATCGGGGTTCCTGGCCTCAAGCGTCTTGATCTTCCGCGCCTTCAGCTCGGCAGAAATCTCCGGTTGCATCAGGTTATAGGTCCCCGCAGAGCCGCAACACAGATGCGGATCAGCCGGCTCAACGATCTTGAACCCGGCCCGTTTCAACAGCGTCTTCGGATGGGTCTTGATCTGCTGGCCATGTTGCAGGGAGCAAGCAGCATGATAGGCAATGGTCAGCTCTTTGTCTGTTCCCTCTGGCAGATCCAGCTGCATCAGCAGTTCTGATATATCCATCGCCAACGACGACACCCTTGCCGCATCCTCTGCCAGCGGATCGTTGCGGAACATATGCCCATAGTCCTTCACCGTCGTGCCGCATCCCGAGGTGTTGATGACAATCGCGTCCAGCCCCTGGCCGTCCATCTCTGCACACCAGGCCCGGATATTCTTGGCTGCGGTTGCATGGCTTTCGTCTTCGCGGCCCATGTGATGGGTCAGCGCCCCGCAACATCCCGCACCTTCGGCCACCACCACCTCGCAGCCAAAGCGGCGCAAAAGACGGATTGTCGCGTCATTGATATCGGTGTTGAGCGCCTTTTGCGCACAGCCCGTCATCAGGGCCACCCGTTTCCTGCGCGGGCCGGTTGGGTGAAAATTCTGCGGATCGTCGTTGCGGCTCACGGGTGGGATGTGCTTTGGCGCCATATCCAGCATCGCCCGCAGCCGCGCATCCGGAACAAGGCCACGAAACGGGCGGGCCAGCTTTGCCCCGAACAAGGCAAGCCGGAACCGACCGGGATAGGGCAGGATCCGCGCCAGCAGCCAGCGCAACGCGCGGTCGCTCCAGGGGCGGTCATAGTGCTTTTCGATATAGGCACGGGCATGGTCGACCAGATGCATGTAATGCACCCCAGACGGGCAGGTCGTCATACATGCCAGGCACGACAGGCAGCGATCGATATGTTTGACCGTCTTGGCATCCGGCGTGCGCTGGTTTTCCAGCATATCCTTGATCAGGTAGATCCGGCCACGGGGGCTGTCCAACTCGTCTCCTAGCACCTGATACGTCGGACAGGTCGCTGTGCAAAAACCGCAATGCACGCAGGTCCGCAATATCTCATTGGCGCGCTGGGTGCCGGGATCCTGGAGCTGCTCTTTGGTAAAGGTCGTTTGCATATCTTTATCCCATCAGTCCCGGATTGAGGATCGCGCGCGGATCGAACTGCGCCCTGAGCCCGGCAGAAATCGCGGCCAGCGGGGCGGGCTCTGGCTGAAAGCGCGCAATTGCGCCACGTGTCTGCGCGCTGGCCCGCACCAATGTGGCATGGCCCGGCACGTTCATTCGGGCCCGCAAATCGGTTCCCTCTTCCATCAAGGCCCAGATCAATCCGCCGCCCCAGTCGAACTGCAGCGCTGTCGCCCCCAGCGTCTGCGCCAAAACGATCGCATCAGACGGTTTGACCGAGATCCGCCAGACGTCTCCCGGTTTGTCATGAAAGGCCGCAACGTCGCGGATTCCCTCCCACAAGGCAGCGCCTTCGCCCAGCGTCATACGCGCCTCGCCAAATTTCGCCAGCGCCTGCAAGAGCGCCTCGCCGCGATACGCAACCGAGGTCTCAAACCCCTCAACCCGGATGAAGACGGTGCCCGCATCAGGGTCATATGCCGCCCCGGTCACATCATAGGGCGATCCCAAAGCAACCGACATCGCCGCCACCGCTGTCGCCAGATCAGCCACGTCAACAGCAACCGTCCCGCAGGCCTCCGCCTTTGGCAGCACCTTCAGAGACAGCTCGCTCAGCACCCCCAGGGTGCCATATGCACCGGCCATCAACTTGACCAGATCATAACCCGTCACGTTCTTCATCACCCGGCCACCGTTGCTCAGGACATCGCCCCGACCATCCACAAACCGCACCCCCAAAAGAAAATCGCGCGCTGCTCCGGATTGGATGCGCCGGGGTCCAGAGGTGTTGGCGGCAAAGACCCCGCCCATGGTCGGCAGCCCCTGCGTGCCAAGCAATCCACGGTGATCCATCGGCTCAAAGGCCAGGCGCTGGTTCTCGCCCGCAAGGATCTTTTTCACCTCTTCAACCGGCGTGCCCGCCTGCACCACCAGCGTAAGCGCGCCGGGCTCATACAGGGTCACACCGCTAAGACCCGCGACCGACAGTGGATCCCCCTCCCCCGAACTGCCACGGGTGCCACCGCCCCGGATGCTAATAGGTCCCTTGGCGGCCGCAATGATGTCGGCCAGTTCGGCCTCGCTCTGAGGTGTCATGATTTCACCTTTTCAAAAATACTCTGGGGGTGTGGGGGCAAAGCCCCCGCAACTGGCCCGGATCAATGGCCGGTCAGGCCAGTTCCTACTCTGCGGCCATTGCGGGCGCGCGGCGGCTCTGTGTTGTGGACAAGGGAAAGACCTTGGCCGGGTTGAGCAGCCATTTCGGATCAAAGACATCCTTTACCCGCAACTGGGCCTCGATATCGGCTGGCCGGTACTGATGCAGCATCAGGTCACGCTTTTCGATACCGACACCGTGTTCACCGGTCAGACAGCCCCCCACCTCAACGCAGAGTTTAAGGATCTCGGCGCCAAAGGCCTCGCAGGTTTCCAGATCGCCGGGTTTGTTGGCATCAAACAGGATCAGCGGATGCATGTTGCCGTCACCGGCATGGAATACATTTGCAACGGCCAGTCCGAATTCCTTGCTCATCTCACCGATCCGGCGCAGCACATGCGGCAGCGAGGTCACAGGGATCGTTCCATCAAGGCACATATAGTCGTTGATTTGCCCCATGGCGCCAAAGGCGGATTTGCGACCCAGCCAGATCCGGGCGGCTTCATCGCTGTCGGTGGCCTCGCGCAGTTCAACTGGGTTATGCGATCTCGCAATATCGGTGATCAGTCGGAGCTGGTGGTCAATCTCTGCTTCGCTGCCCTCGACCTCGATGATCAGCAGCGCCTCACACATCGGATAACCCGCCTTGGCAAAGGCTTCGCAGGCCTCGATGCAGGGTCGATCCATGAACTCGATCGCAACCGGCAGAACACCGGCCTTGATGATATCGCTGACACAGGCGCCTGCCACCTCATTGCTGTCATATCCGATCAGAACGGGGCGGGCGCCTTCGGGTTTGCGCAGGATCCGAAGGGTGGCCTCTGTCACCACGCCAAGCTGCCCCTCGCTGCCACAGATCACCCCCAGAAGGTCGAGACCGCCAGCGTCCAGATGAGCCCCGCCGATCTCAACCACGGTTCCATCCATCATCACCATGGTCACCCCCATGAGATTGTTGGTCGTCACCCCGTATTTCAGGCAATGCGCCCCGCCGGAGTTCATGGCGATATTGCCTGCGATTGCACAGGCCAGCTGTGAAGACGGATCAGGCGCATAAAAGAAGTCTTCCTCCTCGACCGCACCCGATACGCTGAGGTTGGTACGCCCTGTCTGTACGCGGATTGTGCGGTTCGCATAATCCGTTTCCAACACGTCGTTCATGCGGGCCACACCAAGGATCACACAATCCGCCGTCGGGAGCGCCCCGCCGGCCAGCGAGGTTCCGGCCCCGCGCGGCACCACTGGCACCCCCTCTTCGTGGCAGATCCGCAGGACGTCAGAAACCTCCTGTGTGCTGCGCGGCAGCACAGCCAGAAGCGGCGGGCATTTGTAGGCCGTCAGCGCATCACACTCATAGGCACGGGTCTCTGCCTCGTCCTCGATCACCGCGTCAGCGGGCAGGACCTTGGCCAGACGCTCAACCAGCCGCGACTTGCGGGCCAGAATGGCGGGGTTCGGGGATGGCATCTCCATGGGGCTCTCCTCTTTGGTAAAATAATATGACCAATTTTCCGATCTGGCAAGACAGTTGTTCGGCGGGTAAGTTGACCACATGACATTGATTGACCGACTGGCCCTGTTCTCTCCTCTCGATTTGACTGCCTGCGCCCTGCTTTTGCTGAGCTGGCTGGGCATTGGCTGGCGCATTGAAAACGCGCCCAAGGGCAAACCATCAGTTTCAGAACTGATGGCGCAATTCCGGCATGAGTGGATGATCCAGATGGTGTCACGCCAGCCGCGTATCTTTGATGCCCAATTGATCAGCAACCTGCGTCAGGGAACGGCGTTTTTCGCGTCAGCCTCGATGATTGCAATCGGCGGCGGCCTGGCCCTGATTGGCAACACAGACCAGCTGGTCGGTGTCGCGCGCAACCTCAGCCTCGACAGTGCGCCAGCCTTTGTCTGGGACGTGAAAATCCTGCTGGTCCTTCTGCTGCTGAGCAACGCGTTCCTGAAATACGTCTGGGCCCATCGGCTATTTGGCTATTGCTTTGTCCTGATGGGAGCAGTGCCAAACAGTGGAGACGCCCCCAATGCGTTCAAACGCGCAGAGCAGGCCGCGGATCTGTCGATCACTGCCGCCCGCAGCTTTAACCGTGCGATGCGATCAACCTATTTCTCGCTGGCCTCTGTCGCTTGGCTGGTGGGCCCACTTGCCCTGATCGCCACGACGTTGATCACCCTCGCGGTTCTTTACCGGCGCGAATTTGCCTCGCAATCCCGCCAGATCCTGCAACGCCTGCCAGCGGATACAAAGCCCCCGCAAACTTCTGCCTAACACCGGGCACCTTGCGAAATGTCAAAGACAGCCGGGCGAATCCGACCTAGGCTGGATCCATGTTGAAAGCTCTGACCCTTGCCTGTGCCACCTGTCTGCCCATCGCTGCCTGGGCCGATGATCCGCGCATTCTTGAGGCAACCGCAACCCAAACCGGCAGCAGCTGGCGGATCAGCGTAACGCTGAGCCACCCGGACACCGGCTGGGATCATTATGCTGATGGCTGGCGGGTTCTGGACATGGACGGCAATCCGCTTGGCCTGCGCGAGCTGGTGCATCCCCATGTCAACGAACAGCCATTTACCCGGTCGCTGGCAGGAGTGGCGATCCCGGATGGCACCGAACAGGTCAAAATCCAGGCGCGTTGCAATGTCGATGGATGGGCAGAGGCGACCTATATCCTCGTGCTCAACTGCGACGCCAGCTGCTAGACGCCTAGCGGCGGGCAGCTGTCAGACCCGGTGATAGGGACTGCCTGCCAGGATCGTGGCGGCGCGATAGACCTGCTCTGCCAGCAGGACTCTGACCAGCATATGCGGCCAGACCATCTTACCCAGAGAGATGGAAAAATCTGCCTCAGCACGCAGGCTGGGATCGATCCCATCCGCGCCACCGATGACAAAGGCGACATCCTGGCGCCCTGTATCGCGCCAATCAGCCAGCCGTTTCGAGAAATCCGGTGACGTCAAAAGCTTGCCACGTTCATCCAGCGTACAGATGACAGCCCCCTTGGGGATTGCCTTGCGCAGGAGATCAGCCTCGGCGGCCATCCCTGCATTTTTCTTGTCCTCGACTTCGATCACCTTGCAGGGGCCAAGACCCAAGGCCCGGCCCGTGCGGTCGAACCGCTCAAGATAGTCATCAATGAGCTGTTTCTCCGGGCTGGCCCGTAGGCGCCCGACCACACAAAAATGAAGTCGCATGGAAGATCTTTCGATTCGGGCCTGCAGGGATCAGCGGCGCATTGCCGTGGCAACTGGCGCCAAGGATCGCACAGGCCGATCCAGTCAGAACCGGCCTACCCGGTTCTGCGGTCAGGCTGTCTTCAGTTCTCGCTCTGCGCTGGTGAGGTGCCAGCAGGAAGCCACATCTTTTCGAGTTGATAGAACTCGCGCACTTCCGGACGGAACAGATGGATGATGATATCGCCAGTGTCGATCAACACCCAATCGCCGGTATCCTTGCCCTCGACCTTGCACAGCAGGCCGTAGTCCTGCTTCAGCCGGTCGGCAAGTTTCTCGGCCATGGACGCGACCTGACGGGTCGAACGGCCCGAGGCAATAACCATGTGATCGCCAATGGCTGTCTTGCCGCGCAGATCGATCTGCACAACATCTTCGGCCTTGTCGTCATCAAGCGAGGAAAGAACACGCGCCAGCAGCTGATCGCTGGTCGGCTGTGATTTGGTAGCCATTACAGCCACACCGCGGCCTGCATCTTGGGCCGCCTGAGGTTCGGGTGACAGGACATTGTCCTCCTTGTAGCGCGCCGCCGGTCCCCCGGCGCTGGGGTAGTCCCAATTTAGCAAGGCAGACGTGCTTTTTCAATGAACCTTAAACGAGAGGCTGCATTGCGTGGCACGCAGGCCCACCACCTCCCCCACGGGAACGGATCAACCACTCTCTGCGCTCTCTCCACCGCGGGTTTCAGCGACTTCAACCGACAGCGCATCATTCATCACCCGCACCTCCCGCTGCGGGAACGGAATGGACACGCCTGCGTCTTTAAACGCATCCCACAAAGCCAGATAGACGTTGCCACGAATATTGGTGAGACCTCCGGTGGGGTCATCAATCCAGAACCGCAACACATAATCCACGCTGCTATCGCCAAATCCGATGATGTGACACACCGGCGCGCGCTTGCCGCCGCTGAGCACACGGCTGACCCCTTTTGCGGCATCAATTGCCACGCGCCGCACCTCGTGCGGGTCATCCCCATATGCGGTGCCGAACTTCAGATCCAGCCTGACGAATCGATCCGAGTGAGACCAGTTCACCACCTCATTGGTGATGAAATCCTCGTTCGGAATCAGGTATTCGCGCCCATCACGTGTGACCACAGACACATAGCGCGCGCCAAGGGAATTGATCCAGCCAAAGGTCTCGCCGAGCGAAATCACATCCCCCGGCTTGATGGATTTATCCAACAGGATGATCAGCCCGGAGACGAGATTGGACACCACCTTCTGCAGACCGAAACCAAGACCAACACCAATAGCGCCGGACAGAACCGCAAGGCCGGTGAGATCAATGCCTATCGCCTTCAGCCCGATGAAAAAGGCCCCGCCAAGCAGCAGGATCTGAGCGAGCTTTGCCCCAAGAACCTGCATCGAGGGCGAAATGTCGGGATTGTTGCGGATCCTGTTTGCCGCCACGGAAGAAACCGCGCGCGCCAGCGTAAGCATAACCCCCAGGATCACGATAGCCTGCACGATAAGAAACAGGGAAATCCGCAGATCGCCAAAATCAATCGCTATACTGTCGAGAAAGGCTGTCGCCTCGGCCGTCAGACCCAGAATTCTAAGGGTAATCCACACCCACGCGCCGTATTTGACCATCTTGCGCAGCAGCGGATTGGCCACAAGACGGGTGGCAAAGGACACGATCAGCCAAGCCAGTGACAGGTTGGCGATCACCACAAGCACCCGCGAGCGACTGGGCCAGGTGATCTCTTGCATGATGAGGACCGTGGACCAGATCAAAAGCACAAAAAGGATCCCTCTGATCCGTTTATGCACCACAAGCCCTGCCCGGATCCGCCACTTTGGCCATCCTGCGCGGCCTCGCAGCCAGTCATGAAAGCTGGCCGCAATCGGACGCGCCAGCAGCGCCGCAATCAGAAATAGGCCCGCAGCGATGCCCAGTTGGTAGGCATTCCAAGGCCGCAGCAGAACCTCAGCCGTATCTCTCAGAAAAGCCCACAGCTGCTGGCCAAACTCGATCGCCTCTGCCGTGCTCTCAGCCAGCGCATCTTTTGTTTCGATCTGTTCTTCCGGATCCATGATGCTCCCTATCTCAGTCAGAAGTCTGCCGCCCCTTGCCGCGAGGATCAAGGCAGGACATTCCGCAACCGGTCTGCATCTGGGCCAAGACCTTGTTCACCGCAGTCCAGAACGAATCTTGATTGCAGCGCCCAGCAGATGTATCTGACAGCCATGACCCACGTTTTGGCCCACCATATCGAGCTGCAAGACCGCGCACGCCTGCGCGAGCGGTTCTTTGGCGCCGCCCGCACGGTCCTGGCGCGGCTATAAGGCTGCCGCCAAGCCCTTTTGCCAGCTATATTCCAAAAACTACGGGAGAGGACTCATGTCCCCCAAAACGCTCTACGACAAAATCTGGGATGCGCATGTCGCGCATGAAGCAGAGGATGGCACCTGCCTGCTCTACATCGACCGCCACCTGGTTCACGAAGTGACCAGCCCGCAGGCGTTCGAAGGCCTGCGCATGGCCGGCCGCAAGGTGCACGCACCGGAAAAGACCATCGCCGTTCCGGACCACAACGTGCCGACCACGCTCGACCGTGCCAAAGGCATCGAGAACGAGGAAAGCCGCATCCAGGTTGAGGCCCTCGACAAGAACGCCCGCGAATTCGGCGTGCATTACTACCCGGTGGATGACGTCCGCCAGGGCATCGTGCACATCGTCGGCCCGGAACAGGGCTGGACCCTGCCCGGCATGACCGTGGTCTGCGGCGACAGCCACACCGCCACCCACGGCGCCTTTGGCGCGCTGGCGCATGGCATCGGCACCTCCGAGGTGGAGCACGTGCTGGCCACCCAGACGCTGATCCAGAAAAAGTCCAAGAACATGAAGGTGGAGATCACCGGCAAGCTGAAGCCGGGCGTGACCGCCAAGGACATCACCCTGGCGGTGATCGGCGAGACCGGCACTGCCGGCGGCACCGGCTATGTCATCGAATATTGCGGCGAAGCGATCCGTGATCTGTCGATGGAAGGCCGCATGACCGTCTGCAACATGGCCATCGAAGGCGGCGCGCGCGCCGGCCTGATCGCCCCGGACGAAACCACCTTTGAATACGTCAAAGGCCGCCCGCACGCCCCCAAAGGCGCCCAGTGGGAAGCGGCGCTGAACTGGTGGAAGACGCTCTACACCGACGAAGGCGCGCATTTCGACAAGGTCGTCACCCTGAAGGGCGAAGACATCGAGCCGGTCGTGACCTGGGGCACCTCGCCCGAGGACGTGCTGCCGATCACCGGTGTGGTTCCTTCGCCTGAAGACTTCACCGGCGGCAAGGTCGAGGCGGCACGCCGCTCGCTCGAGTACATGGGCCTGACACCCGGCCAGAAGCTGACCGACATCGAAATCGACACCGTGTTCATCGGCTCCTGCACCAATGGCCGCATCGAAGACCTGCGCGCTGTGGCAGAGGTCGTGAAGGGCAAGAAGATCAAGGACGGCATGCGTGCCATGGTCGTTCCGGGCTCTGGTCTGGTCCGCGCTCAGGCCGAGGAAGAAGGCATCGCCGAGATCCTCCAGGACGCAGGCTTTGAGTGGCGCCTTGCGGGCTGCTCCATGTGTCTGGCCATGAACCCTGACCAGCTGTCCGAAGGCGAGCGTTGCGCCGCAACCTCCAACCGCAACTTCGAAGGTCGTCAGGGCTACAAGGGCCGCACCCATCTGGTGTCGCCTGCGATGGCTGCCGCCGCTGCCCTTACCGGCAAGCTGACCGACGTGCGCGAGCTGAACTAAGGAGCGAGCAAAATGGAAAAGTTCACAAAAATCCAAGGCATCGCTGCCCCCATGCCGCTGGTCAACATCGACACCGACATGATCATCCCCAAGGTGTTCCTGAAGTCCATTCAGCGCACCGGGTTCGGCAAGAACCTGTTCGACGAGATGCGCTATAACCGTGACGGCTCCGAGATCGAGGACTTCGTGCTGAACAAGCCGCAGTACCGCGACGCCGAGATCCTGATCGCGGGCGACAACTTTGGCTGCGGCTCCTCGCGCGAACATGCGCCTTGGGCCATTGCCGATTTTGGCATCAAGTGCATCGTGTCCACATCCTTCGCGGACATCTTCTTCAACAACAGCTTCAAGAACGGCATCCTTCCGATCGTCCTGCCGCAAGAGCAGGTCGACATCCTGATGAAGGACGCCGAGAAAGGCGCCAACGCGCGCATGACTGTCGATCTGGAAGCGCAGGAAATCACCACTTCCGATGGCGAGGTGATCACCTTCGAAGTTGATGCGTTCAAAAAGCACTGCCTGCTGAATGGTCTGGACGACATCGGCCTGACAATGGAGAAATCCGCATCCATCAAGTCGTTTGAGGACAAGGCCAGCCAGGAACGCCCCTGGGTCTGATTGCCCTGCACATGACATCATCAAAGCCGCCCGATCCGGGCGGCTTTTTTGTTTCGCGGCCCCGCCCCATGCGAGGGCGCCAAAACTTTGCCACATTGATTGCCAGGTGCCCATCCTGGAGCCGCGACCGATTGGTTTGAGGTTTGATTGGAACAGGGCGTATGGGGGCCTGTTGATAAGTCATTGATTATACACAGCCCTCTGGCCGTTACTGATGCAAACTGGCACCAGTCGGCCTGTGACTGAGGCAAAATAGACCTGCACCCCCTCACCCCTGCTTGAGCGGAATCGGGTTTGCAGGCACAAATAAGGCGGAATTGAGGCACGGTCCGGTAAAGACACCCCAGCAAGGGATGCGCCCGGATCACCAAGTTGGAACACGGCACGGCAATGTACCGGCTGGTCCGATTTGAGAGGATCGAGACGTGATAACACGCATTTCAGGCGCGGCCATCCGAGGCGTTTTCATCGCATTGCTGATCGCGATGCCGTCTCTGCTCTTGCCTGTTGCGGCCACCAAATCACCCGAAGTGATCGCCCTTCTTGCCATTCTGGCCGCAGGTCTGACATTTGCGGAATACTCTTCGAACTATCCCAGCTTCATGGAGTTCCGCGATGCGCCCCCACTCAACCGGATGCGCTTCGTCGCGCTCAGCCTCATGGTTCTTTCGCTCAGCCTGCTGGCACGCCATCCGCTCGAGGGCACGGCTCTGACCGGATTGCTCAGCGGCTTGGCCTATGGGTTGGCTGGGGTGCTGGATTTCCCGTTTTCCCCGGTTCAATTGACTGGGCTGATGATGCCCGCCCATGCGCCTGCACCTTTGTTGGCGCAAGTGATGGCAGCTGCCGCGCTGGCCTTTGTGATCGCGTTTCTTGCTGTGGCGAGCTTTTTCGTCGCGATCCGCTGGCAGAACTGGCCGCTTGGCAATGGGCCGTTCAACGTATGGACCAATCTGCCCCTGTTTGACCCAACAGCCGGAGGCGATGTGGTCCAGCGGCTGCAACGCGACGCCCGCATCAACATCATTGCAGGGGTGCTGTTGCCCTTTGGCTTGCCCGCCGCCGCCAAAATGCTGAGCGGGATTGCCGATCCGACGCTGCTATCCTCGCCTCAGACCCTTGTCTGGGTGATGTCGTTCTGGGCCTTTCTCCCCGCCTCCATGATCATGCGGGGGTTGGCGATGCAACGGATTGCCGAACTGATCACCTTCAAACGGCGCGCAGCCTATGCCGACGCCGAAGCCTTGCAGATCGCATGAGGTTTTGGGCCGCCCTCTGCACGGCCCTCCTGCTGCCGCTCGCTGCGCCAGCCGAAACAGCAAAAACACTGCAGGCAGATCGAATTCGGATTGCGACGTTCAACACGGAACTGTCACGCAAGGGACCGGGCCTGCTGCTGCGCGACCTGCTCCGACAAAAGGATCCGCAGATCGCCGCAGTGACAGAGACAATCACCGCGGCTGACCCTGATATCCTTCTCTTGCAAGGGATGGACTGGGATTTGAACAGCGCGACCCTAGACGCCTTTGCCGACCTCCTGGCAGAGACCATCGCCCCTTATCCTCATCGTTTTGCCCCCCGCCCAAACAGCGGTCTCGCAACGGGGCTCGATATGGATGGCAATGGCAAACTGGGAGAAGCGCGCGACGCCCAGGGATATGGTCGTTTCACGGGCCAGGGGGGCATGGCCCTGTTGTCCCGTCACCCCATCCATTCAAGCCAAATTCGTGATCTCTCTGCCCTGTTGTGGAAAGATCTGCCGGGGGCGGTGCTGCCTGTCCATCCCGATGGCTCTCCCTTTCCGTCGGCAGAGGCGCAAGACGCGCAACGTCTATCGAGTACGGGCCATTGGGTTGTGCCAATCCAACTGCGAGATGAGGTCACCCTGACGCTCCTGGCGTTTCAGGCAACCACGCCGCTCTTTGACGGAGAGGAAGATCGCAACGGCCTGCGAAACCGCGATGAAATCCGGCTCTGGCAGGTGCTGCTGGATGGAGATCTCGGCCCGGTGCCAACGCCCCCATTTGTCATTGCAGGCGGCGCCAGTCTGGACCCCAGACGCGGCGCGGGCCACCGGGATACAATCTTCCGCCTGCTGCAAGACCCACGCCTGCAGGATCCCCGCCCAACTGGCGCAGACGGGCATGTTGCAACAGTGGATTGGGGCAGGTCAGGTCGCATGCGGGTGGATTATCTGGTGCCGTCCCGCGCCATGAACGTACTGGACGCGGGGCTGATCTGGCCCGCAGAAATTCCTGCCCCGGATGGCGACGGCGACCGGCTGGCCAGCCGCCATGCCCTCGTCTGGATAGATCTGGAAATTCCCAGCAGCGCCGACTGAAACAACATGGCGCGAAAACCCCACTTTTAGCCATAAAAATAAAGCGACGCGGCGCTATATATGGCCCCGAACATTGACCCAAGAGCGATGTGCCGTTACCCCGGCGGCAACGGTTTCAAGGAGTACCCATATGTCCAACCCATCGATTCTGATTCTGCCCGGTGACGGCATCGGCCCCGAGGTCATGGCAGAGGTTCGCAAGATCATCACATGGTTCGGCGACAAGCGCGATCTGGCCTTTGATGTGAGCGAGGATCTGGTTGGCGGCGCGGCCTATGACGTGCACGGCAAACCGCTCGCGGATGAGACCATGGACAAGGCCCAGAATGTAGACGCAGTTCTGCTGGGTGCTGTGGGTGGTCCGAAATACGACGATCTTGATTTCTCGGTGAAGCCCGAGCGCGGCCTGTTGCGTCTGCGCAAGGAAATGGACCTCTACTCCAACCTGCGCCCTGCCCAGTGCTTTGATGCGCTGGCTGATTTCTCTTCGCTGAAAAAGGACATCGTGGCCGGTCTCGATATCATGATCGTGCGCGAACTGACCTCTGGCGTCTACTTCGGCGAGCCGCGCGGCATCTTTGAAGAGGGCAACGAACGCGTTGGCATCAACACCCAGCGCTACACCGAGTCCGAGATCGAGCGCGCGGCACGTTCCGCGTTTGAGCTGGCGATGCGCCGCAACAAAAAGCTCTGCTCGATGGAAAAAGCCAACGTGATGGAATCCGGCATCCTGTGGCGCGAGGTGGTGACCCGCGTTGCAGCGGATTATCCCGAGGTAGAGCTGTCCCACATGTACGCCGACAATGGCGCCATGCAGCTGGTGCGCGCGCCCAAGCAGTTCGACGTGATCCTGACCGACAACCTGTTCGGCGACATCCTGTCCGACTGCGCCGCAATGCTGACCGGTTCGCTGGGCATGCTGCCCTCCGCGTCTCTGGGTGCGCCAATGGCAAACGGCCGCCCCAAGGCGCTCTATGAGCCGGTGCACGGCTCGGCCCCCGACATTGCGGGTCAGGGCAAGGCAAACCCGATTGCCTGTATCCTCAGCTTTGCGATGGCGCTGCGCTACAGCTTTGATCAGGGCGCCGAGGCTGACCGCCTGGAAGCCGCGGTTGAAAAGGTGCTGGCAGACGGTCACCGCACTGCGGATCTGCTGGGTGAAGAAGGCGTATCGCCGATCAGCACCTCAGAGATGGGCGATGTGATTGTCGCGGCGCTCGACGCAAGCCTCTGAGCCGATAGATTTGCACAGTTTCAGGAAAGGGCCGGGTCACCGGCCCTTTTCGCTTTCTCGGACCTCACGCACCATCTAGGCGCAAAAGCCGATTTCTGTTAAATCACCACCATCTGTTAGCGCTAGCCGCTCGCGGAACCTGTCAGCAGCATAAATCAGCGATTTCACATGAACGTCAAAGCCGCCCTGCTTGCCCTGCTTGCCTATGCGATTTTCTCCACCCACGATGTCGTGGTTAAGGTCTTGGGCGCAAATATCTCGCCGATTCAGCTGGTTTTTTTCAGCAGCCTTCTGTCCTTTCCTCTGATCATGCTGATGCTGATCAAGGATGTGACCCCCGGCCATCTGCGCCCGGCCCATCCGTGGTGGACCGCGCTGCGCTCTATCACGATGTCTCTGGTGCCAGCCTCTGCGTTTTACGCATTTTCAGAGCTGCCGCTCGCGCAGGCCTACGCGCTGCTGTTTGTTACCCCGTTGCTGATTACACTGTTGTCGATCCCCATTCTGGGTGAACGCGTAGGGCTGCCGCGATTGGGAGCCGTTCTGGTTGGATTCATCGGCGTCATGGTCGTCCTGCGTCCTGGTGCAACGACACTTGGCCTGGGCCACGCTGCTGCCTTGTTTGCCGCGTTGTGTGCAGCATTCCAGTCGGTTGTGCTGCGCAAGATCAGCGCCGATGAACGCCGGGTGGTTTTGATGATTTACCCAATGCTCACCACATTTGCCGTCATGGGGATTGCACTGCCTCTCGTCTACGTCCCGATGGAAGGCAGCATGTTCGCAGGAATCGCGGTTGTGGCGTTGTTTGGTTTCTGCGCCACCTTGTTGACGGTCAGCGCATACACCATCGGCGAAGCCGCCATCGTGGCGCCGATGCAGTATTCGCAGATCATCTGGGCCACTTTGTTTTCAGTGCTGATGTTTGGTGAAACGGTCGATGTGATGACCCTGACAGGCGCGGCAATTATCATCGCCAGCGGTATTTTTATCGTTTTGCGCGAAGCATTTGGCGGCCGGTCGGACAATACGCCAGTGCTGCGGACCCGCACCCGTGGCTACACCGCCGGCGGCACCAATGTGTCGCTGATCCTCAAACGCAAAGGCGTGCAAAAAGCCAGCGAATAGGGCTTGCATATCCCGGTCACCCCGTGTACTCCCGCGCCACGGTCGGAGCGTAGCTCAGCCTGGTAGAGCACTGTCTTCGGGAGGCAGGGGCCGGAGGTTCGAATCCTCTCGCTCCGACCAATAAAACAAGGCGCCTTTGGGCGCCTTTTGTTTTGTCTGCAGTCCGCAAACAATCCGAAAAACAAAACGGGCCACGGCAGATTTCTACCGAGGCCCGATTGAATTTCAGACATTGATGGGGCGATTACCCGTTGTGGAGTCGGTCCAAAAGCGCGCCCAGCACCTTTTTCTCGTCGGCCGAGCATTTTGCCGTGCGGCTGCGCCAAAGGGTCGCCTGAGACCGCAAGACCGGGCCATCTGACAAAAGCTTCAGGTGGTTTGCACGCAGGGTTTCGCCGGTGGAGGTGATATCTGCCACCATCTCGGCGGTTTCATTCTTCACCGTGCCTTCGGTCGCACCTTGGCTGTCAACCAGCTGGTAGTCTGCCACCCCGGCATCCATCAGGTATTCACGCACCAAGCGATGGTATTTCGTTGCAATCCGCAGGCGGTGGCCATGTTTGCGACGAAATGCAGCTGCAACCGCATCAAGATCATCCAGCGTGTCCACATCGACCCAAAGCTGAGGAACAGCCAAGATCAGATCCGCATGACCGAACCCAAGCGGTGCAACTTCCTCGACCTGTTGCTCCCAGAGCGGCAGCTTTTCCTGCACAAGGTCAGTGCCCGTCACCCCGAGGTGGATCCGCCCCGCCGCCAGTTCGCGCGGAACTTCCCCAGCGGACAGCAGCACAAGGTCGACGCCATCGACGCCCTCAACAGCGCCCGCGTATTCGCGATCAGAGCCCGTGCGGCTCAGCGTGATGCCACGCTTGGCAAACCACTCAAAGGTCTTTTCCATCAGCCGCCCCTTGGACGGCACACCAAGTTTGAGGGTCATTGCTCTGCCCCTTCCAGTCGCAGCATCAGATCCGGGCGCAGTACGCCACCCACGGCGGGAATCTCGGCGCCCTGCCCCAGTTGGCGGGTCAGAGCATCATAGCGACCGCCGCTGGCGATTACCGGCAGATCCGGGCGCGCATCAGCGTAGAAGCCGAACACAAAGCCATCGTAGTATTCCATCGATGTCCGGCCATAAGACGCTTCGAAGTCGAGCGTCTCGATATCAATTCCGCGGGCTTTCATTGCTGCCGTGCGCGCATCAAGGCGATCAAGCGCAGGATTGATGGATGGCAGATCCACCGCGATGTCGCGCAGCTGCTCAGACGCGTATGGGATGGTTTCCCGCACCGCCATCAGCGCCTCAAGCGCGAGAATCTCATGCTCTGCGATCGGGGGTTCTGCCGCATCGGCGCGCAGCGCATCAACCCGTGCATCGATCTCAGCCGGGCGGCGTTTGCCGATTGCGGGAACCTGTCCAGTCAGCACGCCTTCAGTTGACAGAAGCTTGCGTCGGCTGTCCGCAAGCGGAGCGCGGCCCGCAAACCGGTCAAGAAGCGCACGGAACCGGCGCGGGCGCCAGATATGGCGCATCAGCGCGGCCTTGCGCAGGTCCGTCGTGTTCAGCCCCTGAACCGCAGCCATCAGAATACCAATATCACCGGTTGCCGCGCGAACGGGCATGTCACGCAGCTGAAGTGCGATCAGGGCAAAGACTTCGGCATCTGCGCTGGCGGGATCCTTGCGGTCGAAGACCTCATACCCCACCTGGAGATATTCGTTTGCACGGTCTTCGTCGTGCTCCTGGCGACGAAACACCTCTCCTGCATAGGTATAGCGCGCCGGTTCAGCGCCGTGGCTCATATGCATCTGCACGACCGGTACGGTGAAATCGGGGCGCAGCATCTGCTCCCCGCGCAGCGCATCGGTGGTCACATAGGCACGGGCGCGAATGTCCTCGCCATAGAGATCAAGCAGGGTTTCAGCAGGTTGCAGATAAGGCGGTTCGACCACGCGGGCCCCTGCGGCTTCAAAATTCATCCGAAGCCGGGCGGCCAGCGCCAAGGCGTTCATACGATCGCTCATCGGTTCAGTCCTGACTTGCGAGGATTTCCCGCACTTTCGCCACCAGATCACCGCGTGGCACCTCAAACTGGCTGGGGCGTTCTTTCCACTCTTCCAGCGTCGCGCTCTCGGCGATCTTGGCCCCAAGGATGAGATCCTTGATCTGGATGACGCCGCGCTCTTTTTCCTCACCACCTTCGATGATGGCGATGGGAGAATTGCGTTTGTCTGCGTATTTCAGCTGGTTGCCAAAATTCTTGGGGTTGCCGAGATAGACCTCTGCCCGGATGCCTGCATTGCGCAGTTCAGCGACCATTGCCTGATAATCCGCCATGCGGGCCTTATCCATGACCGTGACCACAACAGGGCCAGTCGGTGTTGTGGACAGACGTCCCTTTTCACGCAGCGCAGCCAGCAGGCGATCGACACCAATCGACACACCAACCGCCGGAACTTCCTGACCGATGAAGCGTTTGACAAGCCCATCATAACGGCCACCACCTGAGACAGAACCGAACTGACGCTTGCGGCCCTTTTCATCCAGGATTTCAAAGGTCAGCTCAGCCTCAAAGACCGGGCCGGTGTAATAGCCAAGCCCACGCACGATCGAGGGGTCAATCAGCACCTGATCGGCACCGTAACCACCGGCGGCGATCAACTCACCGATCTGTTCCAGTTCCGCGATGCCTTCCGCCCCGACTTTGCTGTCACCGACAGCTGCACGCAGGTTGGCCATGGTTCCAGCGACATCATCCGCACGGGAGGTCAGGAATGCAATCACAGGGTCGGCCTGCGCCTCGCCCAGACCGACACCGTCGATATAGGCACCAGATGCATCCAGACGCCCTTTGCCCAGCAGCTCGCGCACGCCCGCTTCGCCGACCTTGTCGAACTTGTCGATGGTGCGCAGAACGTCGTCGCGTTTGGGGTCGTCTTCTGCCAGGCCCATTGCTTCCAGAACGCCGTTCAGCACCTTGCGGTTGTTGACACGCACCAAATAGTCACCGCGCGGAATGCCGACGGTTTCCAGCGTGTCAGACAACATCATGCAGATTTCGGCATCTGCTGCCATCGAAGCGGTGCCAACGGTATCAGCATCACACTGATAAAACTGGCGGTAGCGGCCGGGTCCGGGTTTCTCATTGCGCCAGACCGGCCCCATCGCATAGCGGCGATAGGGGTTGGGCAGATCATTGCGGTGCTGGGCATAGACGCGGGCCAGGGGCGCCGTCAGATCGTAACGCAGCGCCATCCAGTCGCCCTTGCCATCGTCATCCGCTTCTTGCCAGGCAAAGACGCCTTCATTGGGGCGGTCGACATCGGGCAGGAACTTACCCAGCGCTTCGACTGTTTCAACAGCCGAGGATTCAAGCGCATCAAAGCCGTAATGATGATAGACACCCGCGATGGCCTGCAACATCTCAGTGCGCTGGCTCACCTCTTCGCCGAAATAGTCACGGAATCCTTTGGGCGTGATCGCCTTTGGACGGGGCTGTTTCTTGACTTTGGCCATCTTGGCCTCCTCGGGGTGTCGAAATGGGACAATTACTCGCCCGGCGGTCTAGCCCAAGGCAGGCTCAACAGCAAGGCGGCAGAGCGGCATGCCCCCTCGCCCAGCGCTGCGGCGCCTCATATGCGGGCAGAGTGTTTCAGATCCGTGACAGCATGGACCTACCCGCCCCAACCGCATATGAGAGCAGCAGACCAAGGAGACAGCCATGCAACATCTCGAAGAGCAGATCGCCCACCTGACCCGAACTGTCGACGAGCTGAGCGATGTGATCAGCCGCCAACAAGGCGAGATCGACCGGCTGACCCACCGTGTCGCCATGCTGATGGAGCGCGAACGCGCCCGTGATCAGGAAGGCAACGGTGGTGTTATTCTGGGTGACGAACGTCCCCCCCACTATTGATCCGGATCTGATTGGGCCAAGGCTGCTTTTGTGCCGCAACGGCGCACTTGGCTGATATCGCGAACCGGTTAGTCTCGCCCTGACAACAGATTTGGGGAGAGCGCATCATGCTGCAGGGCATTCGGATCATCGAAATCGAAGGGCTGGGGCCCGGTCCGTTTGCGGCGATGATGCTGGCGGATCTTGGGGCGGATGTCATCTGCGTTCATCGCAAGGGCAAAAAGCCAGATGGCCTTGCTCCGGCCCAGGCGATTTTGGATCGCGGCAAACGTTCCATCGAGCTGGATCTCAAAGACTCGCAGGACGTCGAGACCCTGTTGCAACTGCTGGAGACGGCCGATGGTCTGATCGAAGGGTTCCGCCCCGGTGTGATGGAACGGCTGGGACTGGGCCCTGACGAATGTCACGCGCGCAATCCGGGTCTGATTTTTGGCCGCATGACGGGCTGGGGGCAGGACAGCCCCCTGTCCCAATCAGCAGGCCATGACATGAACTATATCGCCATGTCCGGCGCGCTTTGGCACAGCTCTCTGCCCGGCACCCCACCGATGGCAACGCCTACGTTGGTCGGCGACATCGGCGGAGGCGCGCTTTACCTTGTGGCCGGCATTCTATCGGCCCTGCTTGCCCGCAAGGACTGTGCTAGCGATGGATGCGTGGTGGATGCCGCAATCTATGACGGCTCAGCCCATATGATGAACCTGTTGATGACGCTGCAGCAGGCAGGTCAGTTTGGTCATCCCCGTGGCGAAAATCTACTGGACGGCCCCCACTGGAGCCGGGCTTATACCTGTGCTGACGGGGGACATATCACTGTGCAGTGCCTTGAGCCGCAATTCTATCAGGTGTTTTTGAAACACATGGAGCTGACGGACGATCCTGACTTTGCCCGCCAATATGACAAGTCGACGTGGCCCGTTCTCAGCGCGCGGCTCGCCGGGATTTTTGTGACACGCCCGCGCGATTACTGGGCAGCGATGTTCGAGGGGAGCGATGCCTGCGTTGCGCCTGTTCTATCTCCCGAGGAAGCGCGGGATCATCAGATGAACACGCGCGGAACGTGGGTGCAGACAGGTGGGGGTCTTCAGGCCGCCCCAGCCCCCCGGTTTTCCAGAGGGATGGACGAGGGCACAAAATGGTCACCACCAGAAAGCCCAACCCGCGGACAGCACACCGCCGAAATCCTGAGAGACCTTGAAGCCCTCAGGCGCTGAGGTCTTTCTTTCCCTTGGCAGCAGCGGCCTTCATGCGCTCCAGCAGCTCTGCTTTGTCAGATTTCTTGTCATAGGGGTTCTTTGCCGTCCCCTTGGCATTGTGCTCTGCGTGGCGGGGTTTGTTGCGGCCCGGCTTCACGCCGCCCATTCGGCTGTAGTCCATCGTAACACCTCCGGAAGGTTATGAAGATGCCGCTGATGCCGCATCTTCGCTGCCTTGGCAAGATCTGCCGCCGCCGGTTCAGCCGTTGCGAACCGTGTCGATCATCAGTTGCACATTGTCCGGATCAGCATCCGGTGTGATCCCATGACCAAGGTTGAAGATATGCGGCCCGTTCTTGAAGGCCGCGACGATGCGCCGGGTCTCGTCGATCAGATCCTGTCCGCCGGTGACCATATGGCGTGATGCAAGGTTGCCCTGAACGCAGCCATCGACCTGCACATTCGCGGCGGCCCATTCCGGGTCGACAGAGTTGTCGAGCGCAACGCAGTCGATGCCCGTCGCCTTGGCAAAGCCAACATATTTATCGCCCGCCTCACGGGGGAAGCCGATGACCGGAATATGCGGATACCGTTCCTTCAGCGCAGCGGTGATCTGGCGGCAGGGTTCCAGCGCGTATTTCTCGAACGCCTCACCCTTGAGCGACCCGGCCCAGCTGTCAAAAATCTTGACCACTTCTGCGCCCGCGTCGATCTGCATAGAGAGATATTCGATGGTTGCCTCGGTAATGCGCGCCAGCAGGGCCTCGAACAGGGCCGTGTTTTCTTCGCGCAAGGCATGAGCCGGGCCCTGATCCGGGGTGCCACGACCTGCGATCATATAGGTCGCTACCGTCCAGGGCGCACCGGCAAAGCCAATCAGAGTTGTCTCGGACGGCAGCTCGCGCGAGAGAATGCGAACAGTCTCGTAAATCGGGTTCAGGGTCTCGTGGATGTCACTGACGGGGCCCAGTTTGGCAAAGTCTGCTTCGCTTGTGATGGTGGACAAGCGCGGCCCTTCACCGGTCACAAACCACAGGTCTGCACGCAATGCCTGCGGAATCAAAAGGATATCTGCAAACAGGATCGCCGCATCAAAGCCATAGCGGCGAATGGGCTGCAGCGTCACCTCTGCAGCGAGTTCGGGATTATAGCACAGCGACAGAAAATCACCGGCCTGCGCGCGGGTCGCGCGGTATTCGGGCAGATACCGGCCCGCCTGACGCATCATCCAGATCGGTGGGACATCCTGCGTCTCACCCGCCAATGCGCGCAGCAGCTTTTTCTGTTCGGCCATGTTCACCCTCATTTCTTTGCTATCACTGAGGTCTAGCCTTGGCGGCAAATTGTCAAGGGCAGCAGGTGGGGTGCTTGTCATGGCATTATGTCGCGATTAAGGGTCAATACATGACACAGATTGACCTGCCCTCTCCCGCTTCGCCCCTGAAAATCGGCACCCGCGGATCGCCGCTGGCCCTGGCTCAGGCCTATGAAACACGCGCGCGACTGGCAGCCGCTTTTGACCTGCCCGACGATGCCTTCGAGATTGTGGTCATCAAGACCACAGGCGACAATCAGGCGCTGATTGCAGCTGACAAGCCACTGAAGGAGCTGGGCGGCAAAGGTCTGTTCACCAAGGAAATCGAGGAAGACCTGCTGTCAGGCGCCATCGACATTGCCGTGCACTCGATGAAGGACATGCCGGTCCAGCAACCCGACGGGCTGATGCTCGACACCTATCTTCCCCGCGAAGATGTGCGTGATGCCTTTATTTCGCCTTCGCTGACATCGATCCATGATCTGGCCAAAGGGGCAGTCGTGGGCACCTCCTCGCTCCGGCGGCGGGCGCAGCTGCTGCACCGTCGGCCCGATCTGAACGTGGTGCAGTTCCGTGGCAATGTGCAAACCCGGTTGCGCAAGCTGTCGGAAGGCGTTGCGGAATGCACCTTTCTCGCCATGGCCGGTCTGAACCGTCTGGCGATGGCAGACGTCCCTGCCAATGCGATCGAAACGAATGACATGCTGCCGGCGGTTGCCCAGGGCGCCATCGGGATCGAGCGACGCACCAGTGACAGCCGCGCTGCCGACATGCTTGCCGCAATCCACGATCGGCAGACGGGACAGCGACTGGCCGCTGAACGCGCCTTTCTTGCGGCGCTGGATGGATCCTGCGAAACCCCTATTGCTGGTCTAGCAGAGCTGGACGGCACAACCCTGCGCCTGCGCGGAGAAGTGCTGCGCCCCGACGGCTCCGAGGCAATCAGCGACGATCAGAGCTGCCCAATCGAAGATGGCGCAGAGTTGGGCCGCGCCATGGCAGCAAAGCTTCTTGATCAGGCGGGCGAGGGTTTCTTCGACTGGAAACGCTGAGTTTTTGCTCAGATCTGGCCGGACCAGCGCAGCCAACGCTCTGGTCCGCCACCAAAAACATTCAGGTCCACGTTGCCCTCGATACCCGGCACCCGCCCTGTCCCGGTATATTGCCAGAAGCGCCACAGCGCACCGGGATAGGTGATATGGGGATGGTCCGCCACAGAGCGCAGCCAGAATTCGGTTCCGGGCAAGCGCCCAATCCCGGTGTCGCGATAGAAATCAACTGTCGTGTAGAGCACCGGTCGACGGCCATAGTGGGCCTCCAGCAGATCCAGAAACCGCTTCGCTTCGGCCCGCACCTTGGCACCTGAGGGACGTTTGGTGCAGGTGCGCGAATGCGGCGTCCACTCCATATCCAGAACATGAGGCAAGGCCGCACGATCGCGTGGCACGTGGCGAATGAACCAGCGGGCTTGCTCGGCGGCCGGTCTGCAGAAATAGAAATAGTGATAGGCACCGCGTTTTACGCCCGCGCGCTGGGCCGCCTGCCAGTGATCGCGAAATTTGGGATCCAGAAGATCCCCGCCTTCTGTCGCTTTGATATAGGCAAAACTAACGCCCGACCGGCGCGCCCGCTGCCAGTCTATGTCTCCCTGCCAGCGCGACACGTCGATACCGTGAATGGGATAAGACCAGGGCGTGCGCCCCTCCCACGAATGGGGGTCGCTGTCGGCAAATTTGGGGTTCGTAATCAGCCGTGCCTTCGCGGCCTCTAGTGCTGCCTCTGTCGCGCCGGGTTGAACCGGAACACCAATCGGCGGCGTCGGAGGTGGAGCAGAAACACGCGGCGCACACGCCAATACCAGCAGCAACGCAACCAGACCGACCCCCTGCACCGCTTTGCCAATCCGCATGCCCTGCCCTCCCAAACCCGGCGCGTTCAATCGCGCTTTGGTTTAGTAGAGCCTGTTTGCCACTACCGGGCAATCACCAAGGACAAACAGCCGAAAGATCAGCGATAAACCGCAGGAGCGGTTACACGCCCATCAGATCCATTTCGCGAGCGGCGGAAGGCTCATCAGGACGGCGTTGGCGTCATGACCCGTTTCAAGGCCGAATTTGGTGCCCCGGTCATAGACGAGATTGTATTCCGCATAGAGCCCACGATGCACCAACTGGGCGTCCTTTTCTGCCGCACCAAATGCAAGCGTGCGCCGTTGTTCCACCAAGGGCAGATAAGCCGGCAGAAAAGCGCGTCCGATGTCCTGCGTCAGGGCGAAATCCGCCTCCCAATCGCCAGAGTTTCGATCGTCCATAAAGATGCCGCCGACCCCGCGGGCCCGCTTGCGGTGAGGGATGTAGAAATAGTCATCCGCCCATTCCTTCAGGCGGGGATACAGATCTGCGCCATGAGGGTCGAGGTGACGCTTTTGCACATGATGGAAGTGAGCCGTGTCTTCGTCATATTCCAGACAAGGGTTGAGATCCGAACCGCCGCCGAACCACCAGGCGTGGGGCGTCCAGAACATGCGGGTGTTCATGTGGACCGCCGGCACATGCGGGTTCTGCATATGCGCCACCAGCGAAATCCCAGAGGCCCAGAACCGGGGATCATCCTTCATGCCCGGAATACCCTTGCGCGCGGCCATCGCGTGCTGCGCGCGCTCGCCCAGGGTGCCGTAGACTTCTGAAATGTTGACGCCCACCTTTTCAAAAACACGGCCACCGCGCATGACGCTCATCAATCCGCCGCCCGCGTCGCTTCCATCCTCTGCTGTCCGTTTGGTTTCACTGACATCGAAACGACCGGCAGGCTGGTCGCTGAACGGGCCCGTGTCATGGCTGTCTTCCAGCCCCTCAAACGCGGCAACGATGCTGTCTCGCAGGGATTTGAACCAGGCCGCGGCGCGTGCCTTTTCGTCGATCATGTCAGTGCTCATTGCGCAACCTCTGGCAACGGTGGGGGCGTTAGTGGACGGGGACTTCGACGGTGTCGAGCAGCGTGCGCCCACCATCAAGCGTGACGATCTGACCGGTCATGAAGGCAGCCGCGTCCGATGCAAGGAACTGTGCGGCCTCGGTGAGTTCGCTTGGCGAAGCAATCCGCCCCAAGGGGGTGTGTCGTTCGATATCCTGACGAAAGGCCCGGTTGTCCTTGAGCGTTGCCTGCATCGAGGCACTCATGACGGAACCAAACGCAATAGAGTTCACCCGGATCCGATGAGGCGCCAGCGAGACCGACAGCGAGCGTGTCAGCTGATCCAACGCGGCGGAGGCAACGCAATAGGCCATCAGTTCGGGATGTGATCTGCGTGCCGCAATGGAGGACAAGTTGATGATTGCCCCGTTCGGGCCACCGTTGTCCCGTTCTTCGCCCTGTTTGATCATTCGGCGCGCCACTTGCTGCGACAGCCGCATGGTCGGCAACAGGGTTTGATTGAGCAGCAATTCGAGCGACTGGTCTTCGGGATCGAGCGGATCGGTTTGAACCACCTGACGCGCGCCATTCACCAGAATGTCCACCTCGTCAAAGGCATCAATGGTTGCCGACAAAAGGTTTGCAATCGTCAGTCGTTCGCGCAGATCTCCCGCGAAATAGCGGATATTGCTTTCGTCTGCCTGCGTGCCCAGCTCTGCCAACAACGCGGCCTCATCCGTGTCGGCAAACATCACGTTTGCTCCGGCAGCGGCGAATTGCTTGCCGATTGCCAAACCGATCCCGCTAGATGAACCGGTTACGATGGCGGTTTTGCCAGAGATGGAAAAAGACATGAATGACCTCCGTCATGTTCCCTGCCGCGCGAGGCGCTGCACGCTAGTGGCAACCTAAACTGCAGGGCGCGGCAAGGAAACCATCGTATTGCGGCACCCTTAGCGGCGATGCCGACGCGGACGGCTGGCGTGAAGCACTTTGAACCGATTGTCACCCGCGACCTCTTCTACCACGGCAAACTGCTCTGCCAGGGTGGTCTCATACGGCAGGTGCCGATTGGCCACCAACCAAAGAGAGCCCGCAGGCGCCAACATGCCCGAGGCCGCAGTGATAAAGGCCTGCCCAAGCGAGGGCTCTGCCGCGCGACCGGTGTGGAAGGGTGGGTTGGAAACGACGCAATCAACCCGGTCTGGTGCTTTCCATCCCCGCGCGTCAGCCCAGTGAAACTGGACCCGGTCATCAGAGATATTCTGCCGCGCACAAGACAGGGCAATATGATCAGCCTCGACCAGATGCAGGGACTGAACGTTTTCCCGTTTGAGAATTTCAGCAGACAAATAGCCCCATCCGCCCCCCAGATCGACGACATTGCGCCCCAGCTTTTCAGGCAACGCCGCCGCCAGAAGGGCCGAGGCCGGGTCGATGTCATCTGCAGAAAAGACACCTGGTGCCGTGGTAAACCCACCTGTGATCTGCTGCGGACCAGCCCGCCAATCTGCCAGATCAGCAGACGCCGCCTCAAACCAGAACGCCTTGCCGTGGGCCTTTGAGATCGCGCTGGAGAGGGTTGCGCGGGGTTTCAGTGCCTTCAGGATCGAATCGATTCCGTCAGTCTTGTTGCCATCAATCAGGACAGGGCCATCACAGACCGCGGTTGCGTCGGCAATCAGACTACGGGCCAAAGCCTTGGCGCGGGGCAGGAAAACCACCGCAGCGGCGAAACGCTCATCCCCAGGCAGATCGGGCGAACAGGTATACCCTGCAGCGGCAAAGGCTTCATGATCGGGGGCGAATGGCTGGACAATCAGCACCCTTTCTTTGGGCAAATCTGACAGATCCAGACCCGAGGACGGATTGAAAACAGCGATGCGGCCAGTTTCGGGCACGGAAAATCCGCCCGTCTCGACGGCCAGGGACAGGCGAATAGACATGTTCTGGGGCCTCGTTATTCTTCTTTTTCCATCGTGCACTGCAGCGGATGCTGGTGACGATGCGCAAAATCCATGACCTGCCCAACCTTGGTTTCGGCAATTTCATGACTGAAGACACCCACAACAGCGACGCCTTTCTTGTGAACGGTCAGCATGACCTCGAACGCCTCGGCGTGGGTCATGTTGAAAAACCGCTCCAGAACCATGACGACAAATTCCATTGGCGTGTAGTCATCATTCAACAGCAGCACCTTGTACCGCGGCGGACGCTGTGTCTTCGGTCGGGTCTTGGTCAGGACACCGAATTCGGTATCGTCATCTGAATGGTCCGACATCATTACTGGCGTAGGCAGCATGGGCACTGAATTCCGATCATGGATGGATTTTGGTGTCCCGCTTATATAGCGTTTCTGACGGATAGGAAAAGGGATTGAGCGTGTTCGATTGACCCGAAATTTGACAACAATCGGCTTCGATGCCGACGATACCCTTTGGCATAATGAACGGTTTTTCCGTGTCACGCAGGACCGCTTTGCCGAATTGCTGATGGATCATGTTCCTGACACGGTTGATTCCCGGTCGCTCTCCGAACGCCTGTTGGCAGCTGAGAAACGCAATCTGGGCCGCTATGGCTATGGGGTGAAGGGGTTCACGCTATCGATGATCGAAACTGCCATCGACGTGACCGAGGCACAGGTGCCTGCCAGCGTCATCCAGGAATTGATCACGGCAGGGCAGATGATGCTGTCCTATCCGATCGAACTGCTGCCTGCGGCACAGACCGCGGTGGAGGCACTCGCCGACAGTCACCGGGTGGTTCTGATCACCAAGGGGGATCTGTTGGATCAGGAGCGCAAGCTCGCCCAGTCTGGTCTGGGAGAGCTGTTTGACGGGGTAGAAATCGTGTCCGAGAAAACCCCCGCAGTTTACACGGACATCTTCGCGCGTCACGGCGACGGAGCCGAGAGATCAATGATGGTGGGGAATTCCATGCGCTCTGACGTGGTTCCTGTTATCGATGCAGGAGGTTGGGGTACCTATGTGCCGCATGGTCTGGTGTGGGAGGTGGAATATGCCCCAGCCCCCGAACACAGCGCACGCTACCGCGAAATTGCCGACCTCTCTGCCCTGCCCGATCTTGTGGCCGGTATCGGGTAGTCCGGCCATAAGCCTTCATCACATTACACCACGTCATTTCATAACATTCGACAGTTCGGACGGCCTTCATCATGCCTCACGCAGAAATCAAATATTCCAAAGACATCACCCTCGACGCGCCCGCCATTCTGGAACGCATTGAACAGGTCATCCTTGAACATGACGATGGCGCAGGAGCCTGTAAGGGCCGCGCCTTTCGCGTAGACGCGCATCACCACACACATGTCGACATCAAGGTGGCGCTGCTGGTGAAAGCCCACCGCGACGACGCCTTTTCGAACAGGCTGCTAGATTCGCTGAAAACTGCGGTCATGGCGATGATTCCCCAAAGCTGCCATTTTTCGCTGGAACTCATCTATTCCGGCCCCTTCTACTTCACCGGCACCCACGAGGTTTAGCGCCATCTGCGCACCCCAGCGATGACAGGTAGGGCTTGGCTGTTGCGCGGTGGCATCAACTGCCGCCGCTCCGGGCAGGATGACAGCAGTTCTGCAAGGTTTTTTTGCTAACCTTTCATTAACCAACAGCGCATTTAGTGGAGGGTGCGACTTTCAGCCACTAGATATCGAAACACCTCACCTGTTCACGAAATTATGTAAAAAACCTCAAGGTTTATTCGGAACTGCCTCTGTGTTAGGGTTTTGCTAATCAGGCAAAAAACGTCAGTCGGAAAACCGACGGCATAGAGGCATAGATGGCAGATAACGTGCAGGTCAGGCGGACTCCGCTGATCCTTGCGCAGCAGGTATCGCACCGGCTGTCGCGTTGGGTCTTGGGACTAGTTGTTTTTCTCACCATGATCATGGCTGCGCCTCCCAATGTTGGTGCGGCACCCTATGCTGCGATGGTGATTGACGCGCGCACCGGTGAGGTGCTGCACTCCCGCAACGCCGACACCCGTTTGCACCCGGCGTCTCTGACCAAGATGATGACGCTGTATATTGCGTTTGAGGCCGTCCGAAACGGCGAGATCACTCTCGACACCAAGGTGAAAATCAGCCGTAACGCGGCTGCGGAACCTCCATCAAAGCTGGGCCTCAAGGCAGGTCAACGCATTGCATTTCGCTATCTCATCCGCGCCGCAGCCATCAAATCTGCAAATGACGCAGCCACGGCAATTGGTGAAACACTCTCCGGATCCGAAGCTGCCTTTGCACGGCGCATGACCCGTACAGCCAAGGCGCTTGGCATGTCGCGTACCACATTCAAGAACGCGCATGGTCTGACCGAGAATGGCCATATGTCCACAGCGCGCGATATGACGACACTCGGACGTCATATCCTTTATGACTATCCCGAATACTACAACCTGTTCTCTCGCAAATCGGCCGATGCCGGGGTGCGCACGGTGCCAAACACCAACCGCCGACTGCTTGCGGCTTATCGTGGTGCTGACGGCATCAAAACCGGTTACACCCGCGCCGCCGGTTTCAATCTGGTTGCGTCAGCCCAGCGAGGCAACGAACGGGTAATCGCGACGGTGTTTGGCGGCAAGTCTTCGACCTCGCGCAATGCAAAGGTTGCTGAACTTCTGGATCTGGGGTTCCGCCGGGCCCCCAGTCACGCAAAACTGCGCCGCCCGGCGCAGCCGCCTTATCAGGGCAACCGGGGGCTTGGCACTCAGGTCGCAAATGCTGACGGCACCGCAGGAAAAACAG
>Ga0160419_100345_pt1 | contig 31262 bp, 41 predicted proteins | sample CelAP2metagpilot_2_FD_108196 | JGI IMG/M metagenome (GOLD analysis project Ga0160419, IMG submission 108196) | Phycosphere-associated microbial communities from Cellana algal ponds in Kailua-Kona, Hawaii, USA - Cellana AP2-4-25 metagenome pilot ... | reverse complement strand
GGTGTGAAATGGAAGTGTTGGGCTGAGGAATGTGTCAAGAACCCTTTCGTTATCTAGTAGGATACATTAGCAAGATTAGCTCCAAGGCCGGTGATTTCCTTCCCTCCCTCCCTCCCTCCCTCCCTCCTTCCCTCCCTTCCCAGGATCCCTCGCCAGCTGCCTCATTCAATCGCACCTCCCCTACTCCCTCCCTCCCTCCCTCGCCCCCTCTTTTCCTCCCCCTCCCAGGCCCTCTACGACATCTGCCTCCGCACCCTCAAGCTGTCTAACCCCACCTACGGTGACCTCAATCACCTCGTGTCCGCCGCCATGTGCGGGACCACTTGCTCCCTCCGTTTCCCCGGACAGCTCAACTGCGATCTGCGCAAGGTACATATATAGATATATGTATATATATATACATATAGATATCTATATGTATATACATATACATATAGATATATATAGATATAGATATAGATATACTCCCTCACTCCCCCCCTTACACCCCGCCCTCCCTCCCTCCTGCCCTTTCTCATCTATCCCCCTTCCTCCCGGCCTCCCTCTACCCCCTCCCTCCCTCCAACCCCCCGCTTACAGCTCTCGGTGAACATGGTGCCCTTCCCTCGCCTTCACTTCTTCAGCGTCGGTTTCGCACCCTTGGTATGGCCCTTTTTCCCTCCCTCCCTCCCTCCCTCCCGCCCTCCTGTCCATTCTCTGAATACCACAACACTGACCATCTAGCACCACTCACTGTGCACTGCCTGCGCGCCAATCTCACGCTTTCCTCCCTCCCTCCCTCTCTCGCTCCCTCCAGAGCGCTCCCGGCACTCAGCAATACCATGCCTTGTCGGTGCCCGAATTAACGCAGCAAGCCTTTGAAGCTAAGAACATGATGTGCGCCGCCGACCCCCGCCACGGCCGGTACGTGCCGTTTCCTCCCTCCCTCCCTCCCTCCCTCGAACGGTTCCCTCGAACGGTTCCCTCGAACGGCTCCCTCGAACGGCTCCCTCTAATGGCTCCTTCGCTTTGGTCCGTTACAGGTACCTTACCTGCGCCTGCATGTTCCGCGGCAAGATTTCGGCGCGTGAGATGGACGTGCAGATGTCTCAGGTCGTGAACAAGAACTCGTCGAATTTCGTGGAGTGGATCCCCAACAACATCAAGGCTTCCATCTGCGACATTCCACCCACAGGGCTGAAGGTATATCTCTCCCTTCCTCCCTCCCTCCCTTTCTTTCTCCTACACTGCCTCTGACACTTCTTCCTCCTTGTCGTCTTTCCTCCCTTCCTTTGTTTCCTACCTACCTTTTCTCCCTCCTTCCTTTCCTCCCTCCGTCCATCCCTTCATTCACCGCTTTGTATCTTTTCTCTACCATCTTGTCTGCCTCTCTCGTTGTCACCGTCCACTGACCACCCTCCCTCCCTGCCTCCCTCCCTCCCATCCCCTCCCCCTCCCTAGATGTCCGCCACATTCGTCGGGAACAACACGGCCATCCAAGAAGTCTGGAAACGCATCGGCGAGCAGTTTGGATTAATGTTTGCGCGGAAGGCCTTCTTGCACTGGTAAGGAAGGGAGGAGGGGAGGGAAGGGGAGTAGGGAAGGGCGGGAAACGAGTCATTATTTCCATGTATGGAAGGTCAAGGCTCAAATATATATTAATTCTCATACTCACACTTGTCCCTCCCTCTTTCTCTCCCTCCCTCCCTCCCTCAGGTACACTGGGGAGGGTATGGAGGAGCTAGAGTTCACGGAGGCTGAGTCTAATTTGCAAGACCTCATTTCCGAGTACCAGCAGTACCAGGTGAGCACCCTTTCCCTCCCTCCCTCCCTGCCTCCCTCCCTCCCTCCCCTTCCTTCGTGCAATTGTCTTGTTTTCCTGTCTCCCTCGATTCTCCTCCTCCTCTGCTCTTCTTTACTTCTTCGTAAATCAAAATTCTATGATGATGGTCACTTTTTTCCCAATTATCTTGTGCTTTTTCCCTCACCCTTCCACCCTTCCTTCCAAAACCTCCACTACAGGACGCGACGGTCGAGGAAGAGGAAATGGACGAGGACATCTACGGCCACGGGCAGCTCCTCGACGAGGAGAGGTAATTAACTTAGGCTTAGACACGCCGGAGAGAGAGGGGGGGGGAGAGAGAGAGAGAGAGAGAGAGAGATCTATTAAGTTGACGAAAAGTACACTCAGAAACGCAATATGGAGCAAAAATATGATGTATCTCCCCGAGGAATATCATTTCATTTCTGTTTGGTATTAAGTAGGATCGAGAGAAAATGTGGTATGAAAGAGATGGGGGAGAGGAAAAATAGAACAAAAAGAAACGAAGTAGAAAGCCTCGAGAATCAAGTGTCTGCTTGCGAAAGGGGAGAAAGAAAATAAGGAGTGGAAAGGGGAGAAGAAGAAACGTGAATGCTTAATCTAAAAGCGACCAAAATCTTAAAGTGCGGCTTCTAGCAACAAAGAACCACGAATACTGCGCATGCAGCATGAGGACATCAATAAGGCGAAGGTGGTATAATATTTGGGAGGGTTTAGAAGTTCTTGTTTTGCGTTGCGGAAGAGTTCGAGGAACTCCTTCCCCCCCCCCTTCGGCCTCCAATCAATGTCCTTAATTTTACTCGCTATAATAGTATGGTATATGTCATCAAATCATCTCAATTTTATTTTCATTTTAACAGCCGGGATTGGAGGCATAGACCAGGTCCATTACCTCCCCTGTCTGGCGGACATGGTGTCAGTGACTCAAGAAGAGATGTAAGCCGAGAAGAGACAATTATGCCAGACGGATACTTCAAGCTTTTATTCAGGATCTTCACGATAAGCGAAGTGATCCTGTTTTCAAATACTTGCCGCACAGATGGAGTACAATGAGGATTTCGAGAGTGCGACTCGGCAGTCCAATTGAAAACCTCAACGGCCTTCTGCGCACTGACACTTCAATGACATACAATTGGGGGATGGGCACTGGAATTTGGCGAAGGGATAAAGCACGGATTGGCCGGCATGTATACCATACTTCTACATTGTCGATACCTACACCGTATCCAAAGGACATTTATCCAGAATCGTTCCTATCATGTACCATTACGCGTACCAAAACGACCTTCCATGCCTTACACCCCGAGTTGACCCTTAGCTCAAGTTCAAGGGGACTACATCTCTACCGTCTGCCTTGTCCTTGCTCGCACTGGGTACTGGTCATGCCTCAATATTACCTATCTCCTATGCGTACAAGTCCTGTCACAACCGGACCTGCGTATGCTCACATATCGCCCCATTCGCCCGCGATCCCAGATTGCTCAGGAGCGGTAGACTCATCCCCCTCACGCTTCAGGCCAACCAATTAGCCCTGCTGGTACTACAATCATATGTTCTAGAAAGCAGGTCACTGGTGGAAAGGCTATCGCTGGAAGCAGGCGTCCACTATCTCTAGTACACTGGCTACCCCTAGCCAAGCCTCCTCCTTTCTATCCGTCCACACCACCTCCCGCGTCATATGCCTCCTCCACCATCTCCACCCCTCGTACCCCCGGGAAAATCCTTTCGCAGCCCATCGCGACCACCTCACCCATGACGGCACTGCCGCAGCCATCACAGCCACCGCTGCACATGCAGGAGAGGGAGAGAGGGTGGTCGACGGATCACAGCAGCAGCGGCAGTGTGAGTACATGCACTGCACCAATTCGACGGCGGCCTTCCTGCCATTGCCACGGAGAAAAGGTGAATGAAATAAAGGGAGAAAGAGCCAGACTCTTTATAAAGTCAAGCACCTCGGCCCACTCACCTCTTTTCCTGGACCACAAGAGGAGGGCTGAAGGGTGACAAAGATGTAAATTTATGGTAGAAAAAGCACCTTCCTTGAAGACAGTAGGAGGGATCTTGATCGACTTTGTGTATGTGTGTGTGAGTTAATGAGAGAGAGGGGATCTCATCTTTTTCTTCCAATCTTTCCTAAAATAAAGGCAAAGCATAATGAGAGAAAAAATTGCGGGGAAGTAGAAGCCACCCGGGATTACACACTTTATTCACTCAGCATGAGCCTGCGGTCATCGTGCTAGATGTCAATTGTTCATTTCCACTTCTATTCTAATTTTCATGACTCAAGTCTGGGCCTTCTATTTTCCAGTGTCTCGCCGTTCTCTTGGCCCATACTTCTAACTTTCCTCTCACTTGATAGCTTTGCCACACTTCTCCCTCCACGGTCTTAGCTGACTCTTGTCACAGGTCGGTGAAAGCGCGTGGTTGTTGTCGTACTTCCATCCACTTTATTCGCCAACGAAGATGAAGCTAGTAGTATCTCCTCCGAGGATACTGATCCCCCCGCGTAATTTGAGTAGCCCAGACCGTAATCCTAGTAATACTCCCTCCGAGGATTATTCAACGGATTCGGCCGAAATCGATACGCAAGCATCATCCTTTTCCTATACTCATCAAAATCATCGCCTTTTTCCTCCTCCTCTTCCTCCCCTCCCACCCCCAGCCCCTCCCCTTCAGTCCCCTTCATATTCACTGGTGCCACCACCCCCTTCCTCCCCTCCTTCCCTAGTCCCTGCCCCTCCTTCCAGCCTTGTTTTTGCAACATCTGCATACCGGTGCTATTTCCAACATCCAATTTATTCCCTTCGTAGTCCTCCCCCCCGCCCTCCCCCTTCTTGGACAGATATCCGTCGAGATCGCCGGGAGAAGGGAGGAACTGGCTCAGGTGGTGCTTCCCCCTGGATGCCAATGTGAGATTAAGGGCATCCTGTGCCGTCTTGAGCATCTCCCTAGCCCTCTTTTTATGCTCCCACGTGCCCCCTCCTTCACCCTCCTCCTCTTCGGCTACTTCAGCTGCTGCTGAAGCCTCCTTCTCCGCCAGGCCCTCATAATGCAACATCCGCTCCTCGAACAACTCCATCTCCCCCCCTCCCTCCCTCCCTCCCTCTTTCCCTAAAGACTTCAGTCGGGCCGCCTCCCGTATCTTCTTTTCAATCAATTGGATTCTCTTTTGTTCCTTCAACTGAGCCATGGCTGCCGCATCCATCACCGAGGGTAAGAAGACGTCGAGGCTCTGCTTTCCTCCTTTTCCTTTCTTCCCTTTCTCTTTCGGCGTGTCTTCATCGTTGGCGGCGGCGGCTATAGCCAGGAGGGAGGGAGGGAGGACGGGGGGGAGGGAGGGAGTGCTAGTTTCGCCGGGAGACGGACCCCAACGGTTGCGTTTGGGCTTTCGCTGTTGCGTGGAGGTAGGGGAAGCAGAAGCAGAAGCAGCAGCACTAGTAGGCGGAGGACCGGCAGCAGCCGTGGCAGTAGCAGCAGCCGCAGCTGTAGCAGCGGAAGAAAAGGACAGGCGCGGGACCGTCGAGGCAGGTAGATTCATCCTCGAAAGTGCTGCAACACTAGCAGCAGCAGCAGCAGCAGCCATCTGCCCTCCTCCTCCTCCTTCTCCTCCGCCGCCTCCTCCTCCTCCCCCCCCTCCTACCTCGTCTAAACCTAACGCCACCCTCTTCACTTGCTCCTTCACCCTCCCCTCCTCCAGCACCTCCAAGAAAAACTCCCTCTCCCTCCTCGCCCTCTTCCTCCTCCCTAGCCCCTCCCCCGCTTCCCCTTCCTCCTCGTCTTCGAACAAAAATTCCCACCCCTTCTTCCCTTTGCTCTGCACCAGCAATTCTTTCTCTCGTTGTGGGTTTGTAATAATCCATTCTGCAGCCTGTCTTATCGTGGCCTGCACAGCCTCGCTCAGTGGCCCTTCCTCCTTCCCTTCTTCATCCCCAATATCATCCTTTTTTTGACCCCCTCCTTTTTGAGTGTCCCATCGAGAGCGTTTCCGCTGCTGCTCCTGCTGCTGTTGTTGTTGTTGTTCCTTCCCATCCTCATCCCCTTGGTCCTCCTCTACAGTTGCAAACACAGCCGCCATTGACCCTCCTCCTGCTCCTCCCTTCCTCCTCAACCCGGCCCCACCTCCTCCTCCACCTGACATCAACAGCTTCTTCTTTCGCTGTTGCTGTTGCTGATTTTCCTGGGCCATGCGTCGTGCATGTGCCTCCCTCTCTTTCTGGAGCGCGGCCTCCATTTCTCTTAATTCCTTGTCTTCCTTCTCCTTTTCTCTTTCTTTTTCCTCCTTGATCTTGTTAAAATTTTCGATGAATGAACCTTCGGCTTTGGCATAAATGTTGGTGGGTGTGGAGGACGGAGGAGGGAGGGGAGGGACCGTAGTCTGAAGGGCGGAGGAGGGTGGTGGTGGTGGTGGTGGAGGAGGAGGAGGAGCTTTTTGCTGTTGATGCTGTTGGTAGGAGAGCGGAGGAGGCGGGGGAGGTAGAGCAGCGAAAGGATCATATTCTTCTTGTTGAGACTGCTGTTGCTGGTGATGTGGTGGTGGTGTTGGTGGGGGATGAGGACGGTAGTGCTGCTGCTGCGGAGGGTAGAGGTGCGCGAAAGGAGGCGGCGGCGGAGGATGATAATGCTGGTAGCCAGGAGGCGGGTTTGAGCCGTTTGGTGGGTAGCCTTGATGATGAGGAGGAGGGTAGTTGACTGTAGATGCATGTGAGCGTGGTGTGGGTGTGGCAGTGGGGAATGAGAAATGAGTGCGTTCGATGTCGTTAGTCAGACGCACGTGCAAAGGGAGAGAGGGTCGTATGTCCTCCAAAAAGATGGCACTCGTGCAGCAAATAGACAGGAGAGAATAGCGGGACGGAGGTATACAAAGCGGAGGACTAGGGGGCTAGCGATGAGTGTGCAAGGGACAAAAGAGCACTCGGGAGATATATACCATTGCCCTGCGGAACTTGCTGCTGTTGTTGTTGTTGTTGCTGCTGCTGCTGCTGCTGTTGCTGCTGGTGGTGGTAGTACGGGGGCGGCTCTCCTCCATGACCAGGTCCTTGACCGTACATCGTAGGACCGCTGCTGCTGGTGTTGGTGCTCGTGGCGTGTTTACCTGTGTGCTTTAGATGGATGGAAAGAATACATGACAAGATGAAGCTTCGCCTCCCGAGTTGTCTGCCCATCCAAGGTTTCCTCTTTATACTTTCATTAATTCATGAGACTGCCCCAAACATACAACCACAGGCTTTCTCGTGCCTGGCTTGAGGAGGCCTTAATGCGATCCAGGTCTTTTAGGTGCAGGGAACGGAGGAGAAGGCCAAGCCGCAGTACCACCCTCACTAACATAAGCATCCGGGTTGTCCGTGTGACGACCAACTCAAGCAACACAAACTAGTAGCTCCATTTCTTATTATATCACCACTATTTGGCCCAGGGTCACCAGCACGCCACAACCATCAATAACAACAGCAGCAGTTTCAGCAGCGGCAATAGCAGCATGCGCAGGAAAAGCTGGTGGCAGGTACGTTTTTTGGGTCGTCTCTTCATACCAGAATTGCCGCACGGCCGGCTTGTCCTTTCTGCATCTCGCCTCTTGTCTCTTCCTTTTCCCTACGCGCCCCGTGATGGCTTGTGAAAGGATTTCAAAGTGGAAATTTTGAAGACCCGAATCGATCGATCCGTCTCATTACAAGACGGTAGTGTCTCACCCTCCTTCCCTTCCCCCCCTTTTCCAAACGCTTGCTCCTTCCCTCCTCCCTTTCCCTTTCAGGCAACCCAGCGCGATCCCATCCTCCCACCAGCACCATCACAGCGGCAGCATCCGCAAACACGTCTTCCTAGCTACGGCGCCGTGCACAATGAAGGCAACGGCGGTCGCACAAGAGGAGGAGCAGCGGGCGCAGAAGATGAAGGGTGGAATCATGACATCTCTCGGTCTTCCTCTCCAGAACGAGGGGACACCAGCAGCAGCAGCTGGAATGAAAGGAGAAATGGGCAGTCCTACCAACAATATGACAACGAAAGAGAACGCAATATAGGGGATTGGAGGAACGGGAGGAGCCATTCCCTGTATTCCTCTTCCTCTGCTGCTGCCGCTACGGCCAACAGCAACAACAATAACGGAACTGCCCTCGAATCTCTCTCCGCCCGTGGGATCTGGTTCCTTCTATTTATCCCCTACTTGACTCTTACCCTTGCCCTCCTCGTCGACACGCACCCCGAGTACCGCGCGACCTCCCTCCAGCCTTTCCCGTCAGCGAGTTTCCCACTTGACCTGTGCACTGCTGAAGGCCACCGCCATGACGGCGTGGGGGGTACGGCCGTTGGGTGTGTGCGGAGGGTGAATGAAAATTTTACGGCGATGTACTCGCCTCCATTTAAAGTTCCTGTGTCGACGAGTTTTTTGAACCTGGACAGCTTTTGGGAGCCCGGTGTGAGGGTGATTCCCGTGAAGGGGACGCAGGAGGAAGAGGTGGAGGAGGAGGAGGAGGAGGATCTGAGGGACGGGTTGAACAACAGCAGTAGCAGAAGAAGCAGCTTAAGCAGTAGTACACTGGGAAAGGTTGATGGGCTTTCCTCCTTTGTCTCCCCTTCTTCCTCGTCTCCTCCCTCCTCCTCCTCCTCCTCCTCCTCCTCCTCCTCCTCCTCCTCATCGGAAGCCACCTCTCCTACCGAAGGAGATGGAGGAAGCAATGGAGGCAAGAAAGCAGACGATAAAAAAGAAGAAAAAGGAGAAGAAGAAGGAGAAGAAAAGGTCAAGAGAGGGGGGAAAGCAGAAGTTGAAGGAAGGGGAGGAGAGCTAGTCGTAACAGCTAAGCTGGAGGTCCCTTTCAGAGACGGGTCAGGCTGGCGTGTACTCTACCAAGGCCCATCCGTGAGTGTGCGGCATCTCTGGAAGAAGAAGCCGTATGAAAAGACCGAGAGCAGCACCAGCACCACAACCAGTAGCAGTAGCAGGAGCAGTAGCAACAGCAGCAGCAGCGGCATTTCCTCCCCTTCATCTCTCATGGTCAGCGGGGTCCCCTCCTCCCCCTCTCCCTCCCTCCCCAACACAACCGTCCCTCTCCCCTCCCTCCCTTCCACTCCCCCTCCTCCTATCACCTTCCGCCTACTCACTATTATTTTCGACGCCCCTGGCATGGAGGACCGAGGCTACCCGGAATACCGTCTAACGGTCACCATTGCTGGTCCCGACGCGGCATCTCTCGCCCCTCACTTCGGCTACACCCTTCACCACGACCGCCCCCTCTACCTCTTCCTCATCTTCCTTGTCCGCGCCCTCCTCCTCCTCCTTACCCTCTGCGGAAGCTTCCGCTGGCACCGTCTTATTCGCAGCCAGAAGCCGCTAGGGCTCTGTACATGGCTCCCCGAGCAACACTACGTGGGCCTTGTCCTCCTCCCCGCCCTCCTTCTCTGGCAAAACCCATTCGCCCTCCCCCTCACCTTCCTCTTTCACCCGCCGCCCCTCCTCCTCTTCTTCTCTGACCTCTCCAACACCATAGGATATCAATCGATGCTCTTTGCTTGGGTCTGTATCGTTGACGGCCTTCGGTGCTATGAGCCCCTTCATGCTACCCGGATCCACGCCATTACCACCGACGCTACCATCCGCCGCCCCTCCTTCCCTCCTTCCTCCTCGTCCTCGACCGTTTGGCATCACCAACCCCTCCCAAGCGAACCCGACCCCTATGCCCGCTTTCCAATTACCTCGTCCTCCCTCCCTCCCTCGTCCTCGTCCTCCCTCCCCTCCTGGCCCCCCAAGCACCATCCGCTCGGCGACTATTTCGCGGACTTTTTCCTCCCCAAGTCTTCTCTCTACGTCCTCTCCCTCTCTCTCATCACCTTCCTCTGCGCCCTTCGGTACCCCTCGCTCTTCTTCTCCCCCTCCTACTTCTCCTCCACACCCTCCCCATCTCCCTTCATGGGCGATAGCACACCCACAGCAGACTGGAGCCCTCCCCTCCCCTCCTTCCTCTACCACATCTACCCCATTCTCTCCCTCCTCTTCCTCCTCTCCCTCTTCGGATGGTACATGCTCTTCCTCTGCTCCGTCCTTCTTACCGGCCGGTCTCTCCGACGCCAGCCCTACATGCGTTCACGTTCCCAACAGCTTTCTTTCCGTTTCGTCTCTCAAGAGGGATTTTTAATCCTTGCGTGTAAAATCACGATTTTGGTGTTAGAGAGCGCCCGACTCACTCGCTTGCTCTTGTTCGGTAGAGGGGGAGGGGGCGAGGAAGGACGGGCCTGGTCGTTGTTTGCCCTTGCGTCATTTCAGCCGTTACTGGGGGAGTTAACGTTTATCTCGGTAACGTCGTACTTGATGGCCTACGTCTTCCTCCCGGCCACGCGCTGGTCTGACTCAGACGTCGGGGGAGGGGGCTATCCTCACGTCTCTCTCGAAAGTGAGCTTATCCCTCTCCCTCCCTCTCTCATACATCGTTCTTCCTCCTTCACACAAAAATTGCGGTCGCACCTCTCGCTCCTCCCCCTCGCCCTCCCTCCCTCCCTCCCTCCCCCCCCCTTCTGCCTCGAAACCGCTTGCTGGTTGATGGAAGCATCTTGGCAAGCCTACTTCGACCCCCCCCTCTCTCCCTCCCTCCCTCCGTTCTCCCCTTCCTCCCTCCCTCCTCTCATCTCCACCTCCATGCCGGGCACCATGGCCTTGGAGAAGATAAGCCTCTCGTTACGCGCGTATCTTTTTGATGACGTCACAGACACGAGGGCTATTTTGGCTATAGTACAAGGACAAGGACGAGGACGAGGGAGGGAGGGAGGATGTGGGAAGGAGGGAGGGTTGGTGTTGGCTTTTCGTGGAACACTTAGCTCGCGGAACATGATGACTGATTTGAAAATGGGCCAGGTCGTATTACCCTCTGAGAGGGTGCTGAAGGTAATGAGGGAGGCGGGGAGGGAGGGAGGGAGGGCTGCGGCAAAGGTGGGGATTGTAGGGAGGGACCGGGAAGGGGAAGAGGAGGAGGAAGAGGAGGATGAGGAAGTAGGAATGTGGACAAGGAGGGCGGATTCGACGGGTGACTTAACACCGACGGGGGGCCCCTTGCGACAGGGGCAGCAGCAGCAGCAAGAGTTGCAACGGCAGCGACATAACTACTCTACCGGAAGTCTCACGCAGCTTGCTGAATGGGGAGGAAGAGGGGAAGGAGGGGAAGAAGGGAGGAAGGAAGAGGATCGATATCGTCGTCGGGTGGCAGGGTCTCCGTTTCATTCGAGGCAGGGAAGGAGGATGGAATACCGTTTCAGCCCTCGTGCTGCTGATTTTGTCTCGTCTTCCCCGGTGGCATTGAGATGGGCAGGGCCGGCTGATGAGAAAAAGGGAGGGGAGGAAGGGGAGAAGGACGTCGAGGTGGGGAAGGGAAGGAGGAGCAGCAGCAGGAGGAAGAATGGACAAGGGGGAAAGAGAGGAGGTCGAAGAGGAGGGGAAGGAGGTGGGCAGCTCATCCGCAGTCTCAGCAGTGGTGCGACTGTTAACCTTCTACGTAGCCCGACTAAACAGCAGCAGCAGCAGCAGCAGCAGCAGCAGCAAGAGGTAGAGGGAGAGGGAGGACGGGAGGGCGGAGGGGCGATGCAAGTATCACAACGACGGAGTTCAATTGCGTCAGAATATTCCAATGCGAATCCAGCAGATGCAGCTGCTGTAGACGAATCCGCTCTGTATGCAAGTGTTGCAAGCGCAGATCACCAACCACTCATCTCCACCCCAACCCTTTCTTCTTCAGCAGCACCAGCACCAGCACCAGCAGCACCGGCACCAGCAGCTGTTGGAAACTGTTTCCGACGGTCTCTAGCCCGTTTACCTGCCCTTCGTCACACCCTTCCGCATATTCACGCAGGCTTTTGGGCAGCATACCTGTCTATCCGCACTGAACTTCTGTCGGCGATCCAAACCGCGTTAGATGAGGGAGTTAAGGGGGGAGGTTTCCTTCCTCATATTTACTGCACGGGCCATAGTTTGGGAGGAGCCCTCGCGCAGCTTGCGGCATATGATCTAAGCATTAATTTTCCATGCCTTGTGAAGGATGGAGGGAGGATTGAGGTGTACACTTTGGGGGCTCCTCGGGTGGGGAACGCGGCGTTTGCGTCTGTGTACGAGTCGCGGGTACCAGCCACGTTTCGGGTCGTGGTTGACGGGGATTTGGTGCCAGGCATGCCTAAAATGTTTGGGATGTACCGACATGCAGGGGTGGAGGTGCTGGTCGATGCGGATAATGGGGGAAATCTGATTGTGGAGCCCTCGGCGGTGGAAAAATGGTTGAGGCTGCGGAATCGGACGAGTGCCACCAATCACTCTTTGACGGCCTACAGGGACTGCATGGAAGCGTGCTTTAGTCCAGACGACTTGAGGCAGTATCTTCCCAAGGTATTAGGGCAGGATAATCGGACGTCGGCAGATGAGGATTTGCCGGAATGGTTGGTGGGGCAAAGGAGGAGTACATTCGTGATGTAGAGGGAGAGGAGGGGAGAGAAGGTGGATATACAGCGGTGTTAGCTTGTCATAAATCGAACTGAGGAATAAGGAAATGAGAAAATGAAAGAAATAATGCTGTACAACAACGGATAAGACTGCCTTTTATCCTCGTCGCTGCTTTTCGGTACTTTTTGTAACGGCACAGCGTTGAAGTTCTAAACCTCCCTACTGCGTTCCACACGCTTTTCATTCCCGCACGACGCTCAGGAATGCGCCCACCACGTGCCTTCGGTGTCTCCGAATTCGGGGTTGTCATACTTTGGCTGATGTTTGCGAGGCATGTGCCGCCAGGCAATCGCACAAAACTCGTGTCACGTGTTTATGTCATTTCCCCTCCACATGAACAAGCATGTGCAAGCATGGCCGTGGTCGGTGTGAACCCGAGTTCAGGCCACAATGTGCCGTGCCTGCACCGGCAACAAAGAAGGACGAATATCTTAAGTATTTTTAGTCTCCAGGTGCCGGCATCACAAATGAAGTTCTTTTTCAAGGGCAATCCTTTCGCCCTTGAGCGTGATACGACCATTCCTACACGCACCCACACCATATACATATGCACACACATACAAAAATAGATTGAAAAAACATAGGAAAGACAGTAAGAACACACGTGCAGACACGAAAACATGTCCTTCTATCGCACCCGCTATCGCGGCAGTAAGTCCCCGACGACGGTCGAGCTCGAGACAAAGAACAATCAGTGCCTGGGCGAGGATGAGGACGAGGAGGAGCTGCAAGCCCGCCGCCAAGACAAAAAGAAAAAGTTTACCAGACGACACGGTCGCTCTCCCTACTCGGATGATGACGAGGATGATGATGATGATGGCTCCTACTGCATTGCTGATGAAGAGGAGCTTGACGATTCCGACCCTGAGGTGGCTACAGCCAAGGCGCTGCTGATGCAAGGACGAGGGCCCGGCCCCGCCTCCCCCTTCCGCTGGGCTGGTTCCCCTATTTCAGATGATTCCTCTATGGCCACACACGCTGCCCGTACCCTCATGACGCCTCCGCCCGTAGTACCCGCTCTGCCGGTGGGTAACGGACCCAACATTCATCTCTACGACGGCGTGAATCGTGGCCCGCCCCGGCACTCGCACCCGGCTTCTGCCAGCGGTGATGGTGGTGATGGTAGCCATAATATTGATTCATCTTTCTCCTCCTCTTCCCCCCACCAACCTCCGCTATTTCACGCTGTCAAGCGCCTCCCGGGCTATCTCGCCCTGGCCGAGGACGATGACGGCAAACGCAATACCTGGACCGCTGACGAAGACAAGATTTTGGCCTCCCTCGTGGACAAATACGGGCCCAAAAAATGGGGCATTGTCGCCACCTACCTCCCCATGCGCAATGCTAAACAATGTCACCAACGATGGCACTACGTGTTGAAGCCGAGCATTTCCCGCGAGACCTGGACAGAGCGAGAGGACTACATCATCTATCACTACCAGCGGCTCCTGGGCAATAAATGGTCGCATATCGCGAAGTACCTCTCGGGCCGAACAGGCTATGCCGTTCGTAACCGTCACGCCTTCTTGGTGAAACATTACAAGGGAGGAAAGGTGCCGGCTCCTCCGGGGGAGAGTCTGCCCTCTACCAATCCCAAGACGAATGGTAAGCCTATCCGCCGCACCAACAACAGCATCATGGCGGCGCATGCCCGCAAGATGAAGAAGTTGAAAAAGCAAATGGCGGCTGTTGGGGTCTTGCATGAGTTCAAGAAGGTGGGATTCGGGGAAGGGGAAGATCGGAAGCGGAAGGCAGTGGATCGTCGTCGTGAGGCGGACGAGGACAAGGAGGATCTAGCGGTGGACGAAGAGGCGGAGATCAACGACAATTTCAAGGAGGCGGGGATAGCCCGCACCAGCACCGTTGCAGGCCGTGCTGGAGGGAACCTTCGTGTCTCGTGCGGCCTGGGTGATTCGCTGGCTGATGTTGCGCCCGTCGCGCGTACGCCCCCCCCCTCTTTCACAGCACCCTGGGCTACCTCCCCCCGTTCTTCTTTGGATCTGCTCGCAACACTGCCGCACGTGGACCTCATGCAGCTATCGTTGCCCAGCCCCAGTCCGCGTTCGCGCAGTTTTTTTGATACGCATTTTCCTAACCTGGGTAGCCCCCAGCAGGCTCATCCCATGCCTTCCCCTCATCATCCCCCGCACATGCAACCCCCTGTCATCCACTCTCCATCCCCTTTGTCAGTGCAAGGCCCTCCTGCCTCTTTTCAATTTCATCGACATCCGATGGAGTCTTGTACGTCTCCCTCTTGGGCGGCTGGCGTAGGAGTGGTGAACCCTGCCCCCTCAGACTTGCGTTCATTTGCAAGCCCTCAGACTAGCCCTCGTCAGCCTACGCACCACATCCTCCCCTCATTCTATCGCCATAATGAAGAGCAGAAGCAGAAGCATATATCTCAGGACAAGGAGAGAGGAGAAAAAGATGTGACTGTCGTGGTTGGTACGGCTGTGTCATCGGCCATGAGCGTGGGGGAGGATGAAGCGTTGCGCCGGCACCGTGAGAACGCACAAATGGTAGTCGCATCTTGGAATGCGGAGGGAGGGGAGGAAGGGCAGGAGTCTTGTGAGGAGGAAGAGTCAGGCAAGGAGCATGCGAGACGACAACACCGCAGTGAGGATACTGATAAGAAGGTGGAAATGGGAGTGTGTAATGAGGGTGATGCAGAGGAGGCAGAGGAGGACGATGCGGAGGAAGATGACGGGCGTGAGTATGGCTTGCGTGATTTAGCTTTGGCGGCGGCTCAAGAAGCTGCTGAAGAAGAGGTAGATGATGATGATGATGAAGGGGATAGAAATGCTAATGAGATAGAGGAAGAGGAGGAGGTGGAGGAGGAAGAGGAGGAGAAGAGGAGCGGGGAGGAGGAGGAGGCGGTGGATGACGAGGACGATCCACATTACCATGTGAAGCGCCCTAAGCTCTAAAGTTGAGATAACGGGAAAGAAAAATGCGAGGTGCCTTTTCGAACGTCATTTGTGGAAAGTTTGTAGCGGGCGTCCTGATTGAAGAGATAGAAGAGACAGAAGACAATCATAAGATGAGATTGGTGTGTAAAAAACAAGAAAAGCCCCCCAAAAAAAGGAATGGAAAGAAATAGGGAATGGAAGAAAGACATTCAAAACGGGGGCGGGGGCGGGGGATAGACGAATTCCATCAGAAGCAAAGTGAGGTAACAAAGACGTGTTTTTGAAAGAGTCAGCAAAAGATTTTGCACGGCAGGGGGTGCAGAAATTATGCCTGCAATATTGATACTCTTCTTTGTTAGAGACAATTTTATCATTATGAAGGAATCGATTATTTATGAGTGCATTAATGAGAGAAAGCATGGCATCAGAGAGACAAACATAAAGAGAATATTTAAAGACAATGAAAGGTGGAACGACAAGAAAGTATGCAGAAAATAGGAGTTCACAAGACTTCAAATCAAGTCATCTCTCCTTCCATTCAGTCTCGTCATTCTTGATTCTCTCTCTGCCTCTCTCTCACCAAATACACGAAAAATCACAACAGCAATTTCCATGTCTCTAAATCTTCCCACGTCTCTAAATCTTCATTGTTCAGAAATGCTGATCGTGTAATAATCCTTCTCATTGCCGATGGACCCATCAAATAAATAAATGGAAGACCTCATGAGCACCAGATACTAGAGTACCCCCAACAATACGAGTATTTCCCAGTGAAAGTGTGACGGACCCAAATCAAAAAGATCCGTGCAGTCAATTCTACCATCTTTTCCTCTTGAACCCATGAGAACGAAGTATAATTAAATGTACACGACATCTTGCCGACCACGGGGAGGCGCCACCTGCTCGTCGTCGTCGTCGTCATAATCATCACTGCCATGGTTCTCGGCTTTATTCCCCTGCCGAAGTCTTCCGTCTCGACTGCTCCCATCCATCTCTTCCTCCGGCTGGGGGGTGTTGCACTCCGGAATCGGCGTCAAGACCAAGTTTCGCGCCCCACCACCACGAGACCCCGACTGTCCCTCCAGTGCCATTGTCAGCCCCGCTATTCCCTTCCCCCCTCCCTCCTCCTCCTCATCGTCGTCACTACTGCTGTCCTCATCCCCGGGTTGCCACCAGGACTTGAATTGACCCTTTGACGCCTCCCACTGCTGCATGTCCTGCACTTTCAATCGATTCTGGCTCTCAACAGATAAAGCCCGTACCTTGTTGCTCCCAAATGACGACACCACAGGCCCCTCCTCCTCCTCCCTCCGCCACACCATGCTACCACTGCTCCTCCTCCTGCTCACACTGCGGCTCCTATCCTGGTCCGTGCAGGCCGCTATCACCGACGCGCGGGCCCTCAGCATCAAAACAGTGATGAAAAATAACAGCCCTCCCATCAACCAAACGCTGACTCGCACCATCCCCGCCATCGCAAATGCAACGTGCGGACAAGCTGCCGCACTCGACCGACCGAAGTCCATGCACGCCACATTCCCCGTGGGTGATAGATGGGTGAATTGCACACACGCACACGCCGACGAGAACCCGCAAGCATTTCCCAACGTCTCACTCAGTACAAGGCCGTTATCCATAACGAGTTTTTCGGTGCTGGCGCCGCACATGTTTGTTTGTTCCAACCGATCGAGAAATTTCAAGTCGAAAAATAAGGCAGCCACCACTGCCGCCGCCCCACCCATGACCAAGAACGCGTAAGACAGATGCACGAGCAGCGTGACCGATTCTTGTAACGACCTCATCACCGTGCCACTGCTGCTGTTGGCGCTGCTGCTGCTGCTGTTGATATTGTTCCCCCCCCCCCTCTTCTTTTGCGCCGCCATCGTGGCAAGGCCAAGGAGAGCACAGATTAAGCCAGCCCACCATCTGCTTTCATCGCTCCCCAATTTCATGGTGTACCACTCGAGCCCTGCCTGACTTAATCCACACGACAACAAACACAAGCCAAGGGCAACAGTAAAATTCTGCTGTAGCACTGAGGGTGGAGGGACGGAAACGGAGATTGAGGAGCTGTGTCGCGGTTGTGTCTTATGCTGGGTGCTGCTGACAGCGGTAGTAGCGGCGGCTGTTGCTGCTGCTGCGGTTGCTGGTGCTTCAGAGGCGAGGAGATAGGGCTGAACGTGGGAAAAAGAGGAAGGAGGGGGGGGGAGTGGCAGCAGCACAACGGGGGCATCGGCACGAACAGGCTTGGGCGCTATTACTGGAGTAGATGAGGAAGAGGAGGTAAATGACGAGGTGGAGGACGACATGGCATGGACAGAAGCGTGTGCCATCGTTTTGGCCAGGCTGCTGATGGTACTACCGGAGGAGGAGAAGGAGGAGGAGGAGGGGGATCGCTGCTGCTGCTGCTGTTGTTGTTGTTGTTGTTGTTGTTCTTGTTGTTCTTGTTCTTGTTCTTGTTGTTGTTGTTCTTGTTGCTGCTGTTGCTGTGTGGCAGGGCTGTTCTTGCCTTCGAAGAGCGCAGCAACCTTGTCCGCGTTGTCTACTCCCAGTATCCGGACAACCCGAGGGCTTCTCAATATAGGCATGACCAATGGACTGAGAGGCCGAAACATACCACCCCCTCTGGTATTGCTGCTACCCACCCGGGGGGAGTCACATGCTTCTTCCTTCCGCTCCTCGTCGTGATCATCGTTTCTATCGGTGTGATAATGGCCGCCCTGCATGTGGTCGCCAGTTTCGTACTTACTCTGGTCCAATGCCAAATCGTGCAGGTCCACCTCATCCAAGGGGCTGCTGTGCCTTTTCTTGAGGGATGATCCACCCGGTGTTCCAATCATATTTCGACCTCTATGATTGTTTTCGTGGTTGGTATCATTATTATTGCTACTGTTCTTCGTGTTGCCACAGCTGCAGCTGCTGCTGCTGCTGCTATTGGTGGGCTTGGAGCCGACTTCTCTGGAAAGCGGAGATGAGATTCGGACATTAACGCTGGCCGGAGAAGACCGGGTGGGAGTCAGGCTGCCTACGACCGTCAGGGCAGAGGACGACGAAGACGATGACGAGGACGAGGGCAAATTGCGGCTGCGTTTCTTCTTGTCCTTGTCTCTCTTCTTCTTGCTATACACAGAGCTTCCCAACTTCTCCGAGACCATACGGATCTTACCCATGGGCGAGGTGCTGACCCGGACACCACTGCTACTGGTGCCGCTGTTTGTGTCATTACTCATAGAGCCCACAACGGGCATTGGCTCTGAAGAAGGCGTGTCCACGAGATCCATGGAAAGCATGGTTGGTCGCCTGCGTTGGTGACGAGGCAGGTCCGTGTCCTCCTCCAGACGCGAGAGATGACCATCGTCCACGTCCATGATTGCAGTTTTGTGTCTATATTGATTCAGCGTGCGAGCGTATTGGTGTCCCGCTTGCCGGTCGCGTGGGTCTGGCGAAGCTTTTTGTTCTTGCAACCCAAGGTCTAAAGTGTGTTTGTTATCTAGCAACAGCTCCCCTGCTCCTACACCATCACGACAGGGAAACGCTGAAGAGTCGTCGCACAGGTCTTTTGTTTACGAAAGATCTGTATTTGTAAGCATAGGGCGTGAAGTAAGAGGCGGAAGTCCAGACATGGTGGAGACAACAAGGATAACGAGGACCATGCTAGGCAACGGTCAGTCGTTTCTTGGGTGAGCAAGGACGACGCGAGGCTTTTTTTCGTTTAACAAGTTTACCACCACCACGACCGAGCAAACATACAGGAAAAGAACGTGGTCCAGAAAGTCTCTAGTCCTCACCACAAAGATCTTTTGGGAGGCCGTCCAAATTTTTAAACGCGGGAGATGGTCTTGAGCAGCAGCTGAAGAGTAAAACGGTCGAGTCGTGTCGGTTCGGATTTTTTAAATGGATTTGAAAAAAAGCTCCTTTGGCATGCTTGGTTTACCACACATTCGTCTTGCTTTACACTACATTTTCTTGGGCACTGAAATTGAGGGTCATTCAGAGTGTGAGAGGTGTTCGTTATTCTAACTTCAAGTTTTTGACTGTTTTGGTTCTTGCACCTTTTTCAATTCTTTTCGTCGACTCGGCGCCAGTAAAATGAGCGAGCAGGGCGGCTGGGACTGGTAATCGACTCTCACTAGTAAAGGATTCCATTTCTAAACAAGTCATTTTTTTACACTTTGCGATTTAACACAACCCCGCGGGCCGATCCCGATAATCTTTCGATGAATGTTTTGCCATCCCTGCTTCCAAGGAATTGCGATTGATTTCCACCCCCACACCAATCCTTACATCCCTTTTAACACCAGTAAAGGGTGATAGTGTAAGTAGGAGGATTCCATTTCGAACTCAGACATCCGGGTCTCTGTTTCATCGCACAGAATTGCGAGCTTGTTGGAACCCACGCGTTAGGTCGAGTATTTCTTGACTTTGAGTCGATGCCCTCATTTCTGGTAAGAACAGTGCTCTCATTACCAGAATCGGCAATCTCAACGTGAAATTCGCCGGAACCCGTCCACTCTCCGAAGCTAAGCGTGTCCGGGCACGATGACTACTACCGAGGGTGACCAGGTTGGAAGGTCGGGTGGCGATTCCTTATGACAAAATACCTGAAGGCCGATATCTTTTTACCTTGCCGAGGACGATGAACGTAAATTTTGGGGTTTCTTATGCCATGTCCGCAGCGCGCGACATATGACCAAATATCTAGATTGAGTCTGTATGACTATAAATAAAAATCTTCGTGCGAAAGCGTCATAGTAGATTTATGTGCAAAACTGTGCTCATGACAACGATCCGCATACAGCAGAGGCATAGATGTCCCTTTTTTGCGCCGATGAAAAAGCCACAATCAATTGTAATGGCCTGTCCCGTGCAACTGTGAACCAGGCAATATCAAGGGAAGGCCAGATCTGAGAGTACAGTTGTATGGTTGGCTCTCCGTTTGGTACTGGTGTTTGGAGGATTCAAAACCCTTCTTGAAAATGAGGGGGGGGATGGTGAATGGGAGACTTGGGGTTTAAGGCGATGTACTTTCCGATCTTGACGGCAGACCTCGGACCCAATGACTAGATATACATGTAGGGCGTGAGATTCAGCAGCACGCATGTCCTAGGACTTTCAGGAAAAATAGCTGGGGACGTGATGTCAACCTACTGTCCCAAACCAATGGTCCCATTTGGTGATATTTGCAGACTTTTGATATGAAACAACAGTGGTATCGTGAATTGATATTAAGATTAAAAGGCTCTTCAATGTCAATTCGTTTTCCCTTCTATTTCCGTCCCCTATTTTGGGGATTGTCGTGAAGCAAGCTGCGATGGGCCGCACGGATCAGACATGCCAACCTCCTGGCTATCCTTGCCTCCCTTTTTGGTTTTGGTATCATTAAAGCGTAAAACATTTATTATTGTGCTCCCTATGCTTATATTTAATACCTGCTCGTATTCTGCACTGGGTTTGGGTTGTCTAAAGCTGGGATAGGGGAAGGCATGGAGCACATATGAGACGGGTATTGAAGCAAGTGTTCGTCAGCCGTCGCCCCATCCACACACCCCTCACTTTCTCTTTCCAGGCTTACCACAAGTCGGCCTTTGCACCTATCTCGTGAAGAGTAGTAAGCTCACGCTCATCACACCTTACAGACCTCCCCCTATTTGTTCAGGCGTACCTTTGCGCTGTCTTACTAAGATACTCCAAGCAGCCCATCCCAACCACCGCCATCACCCCCACCTGCCTACCATGGTCTTCTTCTCTTGCGAAGGTTGCAATGAGACGCTGAAAAAAAACCAAGTGGAGAACCATATTCGACGGGCGTCCTGTGGCCACTACCCGGTGTCGTGTGTGGACTGCAGTCAAGTCTTTCACGGCGCGGACTATCAAGCCCACACGACCTGCATCTCTGAGGCGGAAAAGTATGAGAAGTCCCTCTACAAAGGCCCCAGGGCGGGCGGCGGGGGTGGCAAGGGGAAGAAACGTAATCCACAGGAGGAATGGATGGACATGATTGGTTTGGCTGCGGCCGAGGAAGGGAGTGTGGTGGGCTTAAGTCCGTCCCTTCAGGGGCAGCTGCCGCGCATGGCCGAGCTAGGCAATGTGCCTCGAAACGAGAAGAAGTTCAAGAATTTTCTGAGCAACAGCTTACGGGTACGTATACAGTAGGGTTAGTTTTTCGTAGGATTTGTGTGGGAGTGGAAGAACGAAATAGTACACGTCAACAAGGGACCTCATGTCTGTTATGTCGCTTGGCTCAACCTGAAAAAGAGCGACCTGAGCCTGGTGCCACAATCACCACTTTTTCCACATTCCCGCACACAAACACATAATAGATAAATCGAGCGACTGAGCAAGAAGAACTGTGGATTTTTTTGAAGGGAAAGATAGACGCAGCGAAGGTAGCCATGAACGAGGCCGAGGAGAAGAAGAAGGAGAGGAAGGATGAGGAGAAGGAGGGGAAGGAAGAGGACGCAGCGACCATCTCAACGAAAGGATCTGACAAGAAGGAGCGAGAGACCATCACCACTCCTATAGGAACCCTAGACAACACCAAGAAGTCGAAAAAGGGCAAGAAGAAAAGGAAGGCGGGGGAGGAGGGGGAGGCAGCGGTGGAGGACGAGCCCGCCACCCCGCGTCAATCCAAGAAGAAACAGAAGAACGGGGCACCGACGACAGCAGCATTGAAAGGGGGCAATGACGGTGACAAGCATTCACTAGCAGCAGTAGGAGAAGCAGAAGTCTCCTTTCCATGGGGGAAGACTATTAAGAGACTCATCAAGAAGGCTGAGGGAAGAAAAATGGACCGGCAAACACTGCAAAAAGAGGCACTTGCTCTGGCTTCGAAGACGAGCACCCAAAGTAAGAAAGGACTCAAAAGACAATTTAAAGAGGCATTGGGTGGAGGCGTGGCAGGTGTGCAGGTGAACGGGGAAGTGGTCATGCTAATTAAATAGTAACGCTGGGCAGGGATAAGCGTGGGATTATTGGTGGCAGAGAGAAAGCCCAAAAAGACATCAAAACTCAAAAAAATCAAAAACCAAAAAGCATATGCTCAAGGAAAAGCATAAAGAACACCCGCAGAGAATTGCGATATTGCAATACTGAGCTGGAGCTATGAGCGGTCGTTCCCTCCTGCCCCCTCTTCATGTTTTACTTTTTTATGTCTGGTTTATTTTGAGCAAGATTAGTCACTACTCCCAAGAAAGGCTTTTGCTGGCGCATACCGAAACAGGCCGACACTGTCGAGTAGCAGGCCAACATTTTGAAAAGCTGTGAGCACTTCCAAGCATTCACGGTTGTCGTTCGATGGTGAGACAAACGAAGGTGGGTGATTATCATATTATTCAGCCTTTCGTTTCGACCAGCTATTCCTCGCTCGGATCGCCTCATCAGATATCATCATGCGACCTGCGATTATTAGCCTTGCCCAAATGGCGCGGCACACATGCCCTTAGGATCCCACAGCACCCGCACCACCTCCAACAGGACAAGAAGTAGACAATGGAAATGTGGTGGATGGTCGCAGGGGCGGTTGAGTCATAATAACGTCGTCACGCGCCACCGATCATACTCTAGAGCAGCAGCATTGTAACAGCATATAGCACTGCTCTTGTCCTCCCAATGTGTGCTGATCGCCTTCCCATCGACCGATCCTTTACACACTTATGAGACGCCGTACCTTACGGCATATTCTTCCTCTTTACTTATCCCTCGATCCAATTTCTTTACCAACAAACTACAGGCCCGCCGCCTGTGCTTCCCGTCTTCCTCCCCTCCTCCCCTTCCTCCTCCCCCTCCGTCTTCCCCCTCCACCCCCTCTTCCAGTTCCTTTTTCCTCCTTTTTCTTCCGCGCAGACCAAAAATGCTACACCGGGGGACTCCGCCCCCGGTGGTCTTACGCAGACCGATTATTGGCGTGATGGGCTCAGGCCGGGAACCGCACGTGGAGCTATCCGAACCTCTAGGTACCTGGCTGGCGTCCACGGGCTGCAATCTCCTCACAGGTGGAGGACGTGGGGTGATGGAATGTGTGTCCCGGACGTTCTCCGAAGTCCCGGGACGGGAAGGGCAGATTATTGGCGTGATTCCTGCGTTGCCCGGGTCGCAGAATGATGACAATGTCATTCCGCCGGCTGGTACGTGGGTGGGAGAGGGTTGGGATCGGAGATGGGGAAGGAGGAGGGATGGGAGAAAGGAAAGGGATACAATAGCACGGTTTGATATGATCGAACGCGTGGCTTCTGGATACATGCCTTGGCAAGCCTGAAACAGTGAAACAGTAGAGCGCTACTTCTGGCTTATGCTCACCTTTCGTCCTCCCTCCCATTTCCCTCCCTCCTTCCCCCCCTCCCGTCTCATCAGGCTACCCAAATCCCTACACTGAGATCGTCATTCGGACTCAATGTCCACTCTCCATGCACCCTCTCACGGGCACGGAGCTCACCTCAAGAAATCACATCAACATTTTATCCTCTGATATTGTGGTGGCCCTGCCTGGCTCTTCAGGCACATGGAGCGAGATCCAGCTAGCGATCAGGTAGGCCTTTCCCTCCCTCCCTCCCTCCCTCCCCCCCTCCCTTCCCCCTCCTTCTTTTCTCCTGTCCTGGTATATACGATGTGGTGGCCTTGGCTGGCGCCTCATATGTGTGAAGTAAGTTTCTGAAAGAGCAATGATCAGGTAGTTTTTGCCCTCCTTCCCTCCCTCCTTCCCTCCCTCTCTCCCTCCCTCCCTCCTCCCTTCATTCAACACCCCGCGTAATGCCCCCTTCCTCTCTCCCTCCTTTCCTCCGCAGGTACCGCAAGCCGCTCATCCTTTTCCTCGGGGAAGAAGGCGACGACGTCGACATAGCCGTGGAGGAGTTTGAGGACATTAAGATAGCCAAGAACCTGCACGAGGTGCAGGTTTACTTGGAGGAGGCACTGGAGCGACGGCGCCTCCGCATCACGTCCTCCTTCCACTCTCTGGGGTCTCCAAATATCTCCTCCTCCCCGAACACGACGATGGTGGGAGGAGGAGGAGGAGGAGGGGGAGGAGGAGGGGGAGGGAAAGAGGCTGTTCAGCAACGGCAGCAGCAACAACAACAGCAACAAGGAGCACGGCAATCACCCCTGTCTTCGCCTGAACTGGTGAAGGGCGGGGTTGGGGAAGGGAGGGAAGAAGGGATGATCAGGAATGGAGCAGCAGCAGCAGTGGGTGGAGGAGGGGGAGGAGGAGGAGGAGAGCAGGAAAAGGTGATTGGGAATGAGAAAAGAAAGGGAGGAGGGAAGGAGGGAGGGGTAGATGCTTCTGCGTGATAGCGAGGGGTCCAAAAGGAGTAAAAAGAGAATAAGAAGAGAGAGCGGCAGCAACAGCAGCGGCACCAGCGGCACCAGCTGCAGCAGTAACAGCAGTAACAGCAAAAGAAGGGGGAGACGGGATGAGAGAGATCTTTAGTCCGTTCCGACCTTCAATATTTTGAAAATGCTTGAAGGAGGGAGGGAGGGTAGGGAGTGGGGAGGGAGGGACGTACGTCACAGACGAAGTAGGCCGTGGTTTTGTGTCGAGGGGACAAAAGGAGTGGCTGCTTCTGCAGTAGCTGCAAATAGAGGAGAGGGAGGAAGAGAAGGATGAGGAAGAGGGGTTGGGGGAAAAGGACGAACGGTGGGAGGGAGGGAGGGAGGGAGGGAGGCAGGGCGATTCTCTCTTTCTTCGTGGTTGTCGGAGGTCCTCTTGACTCAATAAATCATGAATTAATGAACAAGAAAAGAAACCAAAAATCAAGATAGAAAAATCATTTCGCAGAACGCAGAACAGACAGAGAGACACGCAGAGAGGGTTGCGATAGATAGGTATTTTGCTGTTCCTTTTAATGGCCTGTCTTCTTTCTATTTTCAAATTCTCTTTACATACATTCATGTACAAAGACACTCCCCCTCACTTCCTCCCTCCCTCCCTCCCTCCCTCCCCCGTCAAGGTCCTTGTCAGCCAGCGCCTCCGGAACATGCTTCCCCTCTTCGTATACTCTCAAGACCGCCGTCATATACACCATCCTCCCCTGCCTCCCTCCTTCCCTTCCTCCTTCCCTTACCACCCTTCGTCGGGATCCTTGATGATCCGCGTCCTTTCCAAGATATATTTGCCTTCCTTATATTTTTGGCTTCGCTCAAACGCTTCTTCGTACTTCCAGCCTACGAGCGTCTTGAGATTTAGGTAGAGAGGAGGAGGGAGGGAGGGAGGGGGGGGGAGAGAAGGGTCAAGCGATAATATGCAGGCCTCTCTTCTTCCACCCCTTAAAAACTCTTGCTCTCGGTAGCCCTCCACTCCATCCCCCCTTCGCTGCTTTGCTCCATTTCCTACCTACCTACCTCGCAGTCCAGGCAGTATATATCCGCCACGGTGTGCAGCCCTGTGATGAGCACGCGCTTCTCATGAGGGCCCGTGGTGACGTTCACCCTATCAATCCAAAAAGGGTTAGGAGGAGCGAGTGGGTACTCATTTGAGTCCTCGAGTGTGGAAAGAAACGATGATAAAATCATCACGGATCATGACACAATTTCTCTTTTCGCTTGCAAAGCACGTTTGAGCGCCTCCTCTTCCCTCGCCTCAGGTTTTTTCTTCCCTTCTTCCCTCTTTTTCAATCGCTAACTTACACTTTGTCAAACAAAAATGCGCGGCCCCCACGGCCCGTAAATTGCTTGCTTATAATTTGGTCATTCGATGACAAGTGCGTTTGGCATCGCGAGCAGCACCAAACCTGAGGACCGTCCAAGCACCTTGGATGTAGGAAGGGGAGGGAGGGAAGGAGGAAGGAAAGAGGGAGGAGCTGTCAGTGTGGGGAGGTTTTCGAGGGAGTGAGATACGGTTTGCGGCGTACCTTATGAAGAGGCGTCCCATCCCCCCAAGGAACTGAATGAGTTGTGCGCTTGCCTTGGGTAGGGAGGACAGAAGTGCGTGAGCGCAAGCTATAGATAGCGGGATTGGAGAACCTTTGAGGAGGCAAGTTGGAAACTTGTCCTCTGCTGCTGCTGCCCCGACACGTGTTGACGTACTTTGTGCCTGTCGTCGTCGTGATGGTGAGGTGTATGTGTGAGGAGGAGAAAAAGATTTAGTCGAGCCTTAAAAACCGTGCGATTCTCTGCTGGCTTGATTTCTTGTATGTGCTGCCCATGAAGCTCATGGCGCCACATCAATGATGTTTTTGTAGCACTTGTTACCGCTTGTTACGCACGCACCACATTCGACGCTTTAATCATCGCATCCAACCCACACCATTCATGCTTCATACAGGCCCTGCCCCGCCCCGCCCGTTTGCTTTCCTTCCCTCTGTAGCCATGTCGATCGGGGGCATGTTTTTGGCCCACGAGTTGGGCACTGACCCACAATTTCCTTCCTTCTTCGAGGTATTCATGCAAGACCGCATCCACCAAAGCCTCAAGCCTGCGGTGCGTCACGTCTTCCTCGTCCTGGTCCAACGATGGCCGCAAGCTCTGGTACTGCTCGATCATTTCGACGAGGTCTTCGCGGTGCTGTCTCTGTTTTTGGAAAGGCATTACCTGGCCAAGAACGACGCCTTGGTAGCCGAGTCCCTGTATGGCTTCAAACGATCTCGATACCAACCTCATGAACAAACCCCTCAGCAACAAAAGCAGCAAAACGCCAGTACCGGCATGAACAGCAATCAGAACACAGGAATCAGCTCGGGGGCTATGAGCCCTCTGACACAAATGGATCGGAGGAAAGCTCTGCTGGTCAATATTTTGGCGCCCTACGCCAAGGCCAAGCTAGATGCCTTATACACGCATTGGAAAGACGTCCTCCCCCCCCCTCCCTCTCCTCCTTCGACGACACCCAACAGTAATAATGGGAGAGGGAGACTGCGATCTCCAGCAAACGGTGAGGAATGTGAGCACGATGACGAGGAGCTGGAGCCATCCCTTCCCCACCATGAGCCTCTCCCTCTCCGCCTCCGTCGTGCCTTCGTCTCCATGTACCCCCTTCTCCACGCATCCTACGAGGGTTCCTTCTTCGTCTACCAATGGGCATACCTTTTTGGTCGCACCAAACACTACTCCCCTCTCCTCCACATCCTCGGCGTTGTCCTCCGCCGGCTCACCCACGAAGATCTCCCCTTTTCCTCACCGTCTTCCTCCTCCTCCCTCTCCAGCACCATTTCCCCCAAACCCACTCTCGCCTCCCGCCTTACGCGCTCCCTCAAAGTCGCCTTCGTCGTCGCGATCGTTGCCTTCAAGGTCCTTGAATGGTGGCTTTCAACCCCAGAGCTCCTTCATTCGTCCCCTCGTCAAAAACGCATCATTCCCCCCGTTCCCGACCCCCCCTCCGCCGCTCCCTCCGGAATATCCTTGCCCAAAGACCAGAATCTCTGTCCTTTGTGTAAGAATGTGAGGGTTAATCCAGCTGTGTCCCCTGCGGGCGTGGCTTACTGCTATCGGTGCTTGATTGCGCATGTCAGGGAGGTTGGCGTGTGTCCTGTGACCTTGCAAGCCTGCCGGGAGGAACAGGTACGGCGGATATATTTGACTTGAGATGGATGTGTGGATTGGAAAGAGATCGGCCTCCTGCTTTCCTTGCTCTGGTGGCATGGTGTTGGTGGTAGTGGTTGTGAAGCTCGAATGCGCACGAGATTAGCGATCGAGGGTTGAGGGCCTGATAGGAGCACTGAAGATGTGGGTCGGTTGGGTAGTGCTTTGGATAGGTGTATGGGTCTTCATGTGCTAGAAATGCGTGTAAATATCGTGATTATCAGGTGACTGATTGATTGGCTGTAGAGTCTGCCGCACTCTTTAACCTCCCCACCGAGTTGTATAGAAACAATGAGGTTGAATGAAACAAAGCAAAACCAAAGCACTCGAGCAATATACTTTTGCATATTTTGGACAAAGATTGTATTTTACTTGTGTCGTACGAATTGTGGCTGGGTTATTTTCATATGGTGCTGTCATGTGGGAGAGTGGGAGAGAAGCAATAGAAGCATATGCCCGGCGAGTCCTTTCTTTTTTTTCACTTTCATCACACCACCAACCGGGGCCCGGGAGCGCAAGCACGTGCACTCTCTGCCCTGGACCCAGCACACCATCACGAACAACAGTCGGTTACCATGCGTATGCAGGCCATGTCGCGGCAATTGTTCACGTTGCTGCAAGAGAGACAGATCGTGAAGGCGTTGCAGCAGCGAAGAGCAAATGCCTTCACGCTTCTCTCACGCGTGTCCCCCTCCTTCTAAGCACAGGTAGCCGCAGGGGCAAGAGGAGCAGTACCACGCACCACCCCTTTCTCTTTTCAATCGTACAACAGCCAGGACGGGGACCACGGGCCATTATCTAGACGAACAACAATCAGCATCAGTAGGATCAGTAGGATCAGTAGGATCAATAGCAGTGCAGTGCTGGACCTCTCCTGAAAACTACAACCCAAACAAAAATGGTGCTCCAAAGCATAGTCGACCGGCTGAAAGGAGCCCGCGAAGTAACGATCAAGCGGTTGTATAAATTAGTCCTCCGCAAAGCCCTGGGCAATTTCCTAGCAGGTCAGCTGGGGGTCGATCAGCTCGACGTAAAGCTCATCGTCCTTGAGGACACCCCTTCCTCCCCCGGTACCTTCCCCTCATCCACCCGGCAAGGCTGTGTACAATTAACTGATTTAGAGATAAATGTTGACCCGTTAAATGGTTTTTTGGCGTCTCAACCATTGCAATTGCATAAAGGGAGGATTGGGAAGGTGGAAGTGACAGTGTGTTATGAGAAGCTGTTGACAGAAGGGCTTAGGATTGTTCTGGAAGATGTCGAGTTGGTATTGGTGCGACGCAAACCAGAAAAGGGTGATGAGAAGGGAAGAAATATTGGGAGAGTGGCAGAGGTGAGGAGGAAGACGAAAAGGGAGGAGGAGAAGGAGAAGATGGAAATGGTGGAGGTCAAGGCGAAAGAGGCGGCCAACAGGAGGAGGAGCAGTAGCAGCAGCAGGGGCAGTGAAGATGCTAGCATTATCGCAGAATGGATCGAACAGATTACGACGCAGCTTCGCGTGGAGGTGAAGGGATTGAAGGTCCGCCTCGTGGAAGGTACGTCCCTTTCTCCCTCCCTCCCTCCCTCCCTCCCTCCCTCCCTCCTTTCCTGAGCGGATCGGGGTAGAACTCAATAGCTTTCATCCCTCCCTCCTTTCCCTCCCTTTTCACCTGAATTGTACGTGGATCGCATGGACTTCACCTCCACACTGTTAACCCTAACCCTAATTAACGCCCTCCCTCCCTCCCTCCCTCCCTCCCTCCCACCCTCCCTCTTTCCAGATCCCGCCCAAACGTCCGCCCCGTCCTTGTCTTTGCTTGTCCGTCGTGCGCACTACGAAGACGTCACGGCCAGATATCGAGGGGGAGGGGGCGGGAGGGAAGGAGGAGGGGACGCGGATGGTCTCACTGGCCCCTCTCTCCTGCCCTCCTCCTCCTGGGAGGTGTCGCATAAGCGAGTGCGGTTCGAAGGTGTGGAGGTGTGGTTGGAACGAGGGAGGGAGGGGAGGGGGCCACCGTTTGCGGCACTGGGAAGAGGAGGGGGAGGAGGAGGGAAAGGAAGAAGAAGAGGAGGGCGACACCTAAATAATGGGAATGGACAGAGCGAGGAGGAGGAGGAGGAGGAGGACGACGAAAATTCCATCAGTGCAACTGCCTCTTCCTTTCCTCCCCCCCGCCCGTCCTTCTCCTCCTCCTCCTCCTCCCTCCGCCTGTTGGAAGTAACGGACGAGGGTCAGTTGGACGTTAAGATCGGGCATTCCACTCGTCCGGCCCAAGCCGCCAAGCTGGACTTCCGTCTGCAGGTACCTCCCGCCCTCCTTTCCCCCCTCCTTCCCTCCCTCCCCCCTCCTCCCCTTCCTCCCGCCCGCCCTCTACTTTCCTCCTTCTCTTCATCTCGCTCCACCCCTCCCTTTCTCCCTTCTTTCCTCCCTCCCTCCCCCCTCTTCCCTTATATCAGATCAAGCACATCCTTCTTTCCGTCTCCCCCTCCCTCCTTCAAGACCTCCTTTTTCTCTACTCCTCTTGCTCTGCCTTCCCGGGAAAGGACACGAGGGAGCGAGGGAGGGAGGGAGGGAGGGAGGGAGGGCTCTTTGCTTGGCATGGCGACGAGAGGGACGTACCGGACGTGGGAGGGTTAGACTTTGATGAGGTTGAGAAGGCCTTGGAAGACTATGGAAGGTACAGGGGATTGGTGCCCAGGGAGGGAGGGGGGAAGGAGGAGAAGGAGGAGGAGAAGGAGGAGGAGGAGGAGGAGGAAGGATTATTTTTCGATTGTGTGAATGGGGTGGAAACCGCGCTGTGGGAGAGCATGCACAGGGAGGAGGGGGAGGGAGGGAGGGAGGGAGGGAGGGGCGGAAGGACCGAGGGATCGTCATTGAGGTTACGTGTTGATGTCGTTGGAGGGACGCTGCTGGCGTTCGCTTCCGATGATGGGGTGGGTGGGATGGTGGGAGGGAGGGAGGGAAGACAGGAGGGAGGGCAACGAGCACGCCTCCAAACCACCACCACCAACACCACTGCTGCTGCTGCTGCTGCTGATGCTGCTGCTGCTGATAATAATGATGATGATGGTGATGATGAGAGAGATGTTTGTCGTACTGCTGCTGTTCCTTGTCTGAGGGTGGAATGGCAAGAGTTGCTGGCGGCTACTGGACCAGTGGGCACTGAGAAGGTGACCACTGCCTTCTCGGTGGGAGGGCTGCGGGTCGTCGAGGAGGGAGGGAAGGAGGGCGGGCGGGTGTGGCTTGGGTTTGAGGCGATGGACGAGGAGGATGGGAGGGGGAGGAAGGGGGGGAGGAAGGGGGAGAGGAGCGGGGGCGTCTTTGCTGCTTCTTCACTGGTGCCGCTGGATGGGACCATTGATGCCTTTCGACTTCCTCCTTCCTCCTCCTCCCTCCCTTCCTCCTTACCTTCCTCAATGTCGATTTCCGTTAAAATTAGCGTTCGGCCGTTTCACACGGACGTCAATGTCGGGAAATTCAAGCGTTGGGTGGGACTGTACAGTGGGGCGATGGGAGGGGGTGAGGGAGGGGGGGAGGGAGGGGGGGGGGTAACATTCAGCAGCGGTGGTGGGGGTGGGGAAGGGAGGGAGGGAGGGG
>Ga0160419_100344_pt1 | contig 31263 bp, 43 predicted proteins | sample CelAP2metagpilot_2_FD_108196 | JGI IMG/M metagenome (GOLD analysis project Ga0160419, IMG submission 108196) | Phycosphere-associated microbial communities from Cellana algal ponds in Kailua-Kona, Hawaii, USA - Cellana AP2-4-25 metagenome pilot ... | reverse complement strand
CGTCTGGCCCCATGACCTCGTACGCATGGGCCAGGGCGAAACTGGATGAGTATTTTGATTGGTGCGGGGGGAAGGGCGACAAAGTAGACATTGCAAAAAAAAATGCAGTTGAAAGACATCTCCAGCTGGTGGCTCATGACAGGGAGCAGCATGTACCCTGAACTTGCTCAGATCTTTCAAGCTCTCCTCTCCATGCCTGGTGGTGCCGCGTCGCTCGAGCGAGACTTCAGCATTGCGAGCAACTTATTGACCGTGCACCGCGCCCAGCAAGATCAGGCATTTGTGGATATGACCATGCTTCTAAACACGAACATAGACCAAATTACGGCCCTCTTCGACATCCGAGAGCTGACTGTTACGGAGCCATGCCACGACGACTGCGGAACAAGGAGGATTTTCAGAAGTTTCTTCATTTGGATGAGTCTGTGGCGAAGGAGGGGGAGAAGGAAGACGACGCCGAGGCCGAGGAGAACGATAGACAGGCGACGGAAACAATGAGGTATGGAGCAAATGATGGTGCAGATGATGATGAGATTGACGACGGTTACGATGATAATGACGATGATGGTGATGCGTAAGTATATGTGGCGCATTGAAAAAAGGAGGGAGAGACAGTGAGGAAAGAAAATAGGAGGAAGGGATACAGTTATGACTGGAAAGAAAAGTTGTAAAATGGTTTTCGCCGGTGTGCCGTACGTGAATCTCTGTGTGTAATGAAACTTCAGTACTTTCCTTCTTCCCTTTGTGAGTTTGACTTGCTCTCACGCAGACCGAAGGTCTGTCGCAAAGCAATACATGATTTTTTTTTTTTTTTTACCCATAGTAAGTCTTGTATCCCACGACGATTGGCCCATACATTTATTAGTTCGCGCACTTTTTTGTCAAGACTGGCGTACAACCCTTCAGATCGCCTGTGCAAAAAGCGAATTATCGGGGTGCGCTTTTTTCAAAGCTCCTTCGCCTGGCAACCCCCAAAAAATAACATATGAACGTAGACGGAGGGACGGGGTGTTGGACTGTACTGTACTCTAAGCTACGATCAGAGACATTTAATCCTGAGAGAGTCGTCATAGTCGTGAGGTAGTCGTGATAGTCGTCATAGTCGTGCATAATCGTTGGAGTCGATGACTAATAGTCGTCGTAGTCGTGCATCATTTCGATCTCCGACGGATATGACGACTAATAGTCGTCCATAGTCATTGGAGTGGACGACTGTGACGACTAATAGTCATGCACAATCGCAGGACAGAACGACTAACGACTGACTAAGGAATATTGGTAGTCGTCCAACGTGTGCTTGCGACACAGGGGGTGGCAAAATCCCATGTCTGCTGGACCCCGAGGGTAGTGAAGGGTTTGATAGATTGCGAAAGTCTACATAAATTGCCCTGATGTGGAAATTCCAGCACGGCTTTAGAAATTGGCTTGTATTTGTTTTGCCTGGAGGAGCCCCCGCCTTCAATTTCTTTCATTACCTTCCAATCACTCCACATTGGCCCCGGGCCGTTCACCTCCCATTCTGCTCTTCTTTTTAATCGTGCCACACACAAAGATATATGCGCGATCCGACCTACACTTGTAGTACGTACTTATCACCACTACTTATCACTGACAATAAGATGTACTCATAACTAAAGATAAGATATACCAATGAACCCTTTTTGTTCGTTTTCTTATGCGTTGTATGCGGGAGCCCCCGGCATCGCCCACAGCCTGATGCAAAGTCGAAGGGAAAATCATAAAAACGCACCCCATTCCGGCATACATAAAAAAGTGACAATCCCATAAAGGGACCTCGTATTTTCCCCAAAAAAAGTGTCAACATAGAGACAGTGGGATGGTGGCCAAGAGTGGCCAAGAGTGTTTTTTGGCGCGGCGCTTATCTATTTACAATAGCTACACCTGATATGTCGGATGGTGCAGACATATCGCTGGAAGAGGTAAAAACGCGGGCCGTGCTTCAAGCGAACTGCACGCGAGAGGTAAAATTTTATAGCGGAAGTTACGCTCCAAACAAACGACAAAGGGGGAAATTAGACGCACCAAATCCAAGAAATGGCACTGGAAGTTAATTTCGGGACATTCGTATCCGCCGCGTGGTACTGTCAAAATAATGATAATGGGACGAATGGGGGGCATCCTTCGTGGAGAACGGAGTTCTGTACTCTGCCGTGCATTGGAAGATTCAAGAAAAGGCCCTTGTGTTGTGAGACACTTGGTGGTCGACGTGGGAGCATCTTAAAAGACGGTCATGCGTGCCCACCACAACTGGCAAATGCCTCTAAGTGCATGGGCCTGACACCCCCTCAAGAATGTGAGTAAATATTGTAAAAAGAATACTGATAGACACAACGTATATAGCTATTCAAATAAAGCGCGCGCGGAGTAGTAGTAGTAGTAATGGGAACGCGCTTCTGGGACAGTTTTCACCTCCCCCTAAAAACCAACCGACCTGCCGGGGTGAAGTGTTCGTGGTGGGGTGAGGGAGGAGGACGAAGCGAAATAGGTGGTCTAGAGCCAATGAATGGTCACCAGACCCTGACACAGACAATACGACGGCGCGTTAATCAATGCAAAAACACCAAAAGTAACATAAACCGTACGGACTATACAGAAAGTTATGTAAGTTTTTTGCTCTTTTTACTTTTTTGGGGTTTTAATCACCATAACGAGCCTTGTCACCGGCATAAAGACATCTCCTTCTATCATAATTTGAGCACCAAAAGAAGCCCGCCCCGCGTGACGGGGAAGCTGCCGGCATCAGTCCCACTCGTTGGCGCGGGATGACCGGGACTGATGTCGACAGCTTCCCCGTCACGCGGGGCGGGCTTTTTTTGGTGCTCAAAATGATAGATGGAGATGTCTTTATACCGGTGGCAAGGCTCGTTATGGTGATTAAAACCCCAAAAAAGTAAAAAGAGCAAAAAACTTACATAACTTTCTGTATAGTCCCCTTGACGATGAGAGCAGAAGGGTACACCTTGACGCCTGACCTTTACTTTTGGGACAAGGTTCAAAGGAATAAATGAGGAGCCACAACAAACAAGATTATCAAGCGCTATTTAAAAGGCCATGCAGGCGCGTCATACACCAATTATGGTGCCTGGCTTTGACCTACTCTTCTGTTTACAAGCAAGCCCAGTAATCCAAGCACGTCTACGCCTCAGAATCCGATCAGAAATATTTGAGTTCACACAACATAGGGGGTAGAAACAAAAGGTGAGCTGACCATCGATAGTAGGATGGATGAGTGTAGTGGTGATAATTTTGGGGGTTCGCGCGGACAACATGGAAGAGAGCGAGGACCGTGGGCGAAGACCGGAGAGGGCGAGCGGAGGCAATTTTATTGGAGATCTGGCCTTGGGGATTCTTGAAAGTCATGGAAATAGGCGGGGCGTACAAGAAATCGTCTACAACAGAACAAGGCCATGGTCGATTAGAATCATAGCATAGCACAGCAATACTGCACAGGAGGCGGACACTTTAACTTGAAAATATTTTTACTATTTCACTCTCTTCCATCTCAGGCAGCGCAATTTACATCTCGTAGTAACCTGACAGAAAAGACAACCCCGGCCGCCTTGGCTCAGGTACATCATTTTCAAGCATTCCAGCGGAAAGCATTTCCCATGCAGCTCTGGAAACCTGGGAACGAGGTTTGTTTTGGCGAGTGGCAGCGAGCCGAGCTGTTGGTGCGAGCGACGCTGTATCACCAACAGCTCGGCTCGCTACATCTCACCACCACTCTTTGCCGGTCTCCCACTCATTCAATCACATGCTACACTACCAAGAAACGCTGCAACAGGAGACAAGAAGCGATATCAATCAAAGCAAAAGCGTTGGGTCCCAAGGTCTCTCACAGAGGAGCTTTGCGTCGTCCTGTCCCGTCGGCTTGCTTGCCTCCATTGTTCTTGTTCTTCTACCAGCAAGCCTGCCCAACGCCTCCACTGCACTCCCCTTCCTCCAAGGCATTCACACCATCTCACATAAACATACAAAATCATTTACATATACACGTATAAGAATGCTTGGTGGCTATCAGAATGTGGATACCAGCGATGCTTATCTTACGCCGCACCAACGAGAGGCCTTGCAGCAGTTCCGGGCAGAGCAAGGGAGTGGGTTTCGTTTCATGGTCCGGCAACATTGGGAGCGACTCTCAGGTTTTAAAAAACGGAGGGGGAGGGTGGAAGGAGGGAGTAAAACGAGGCAAAGAGAGAGGGTCAGGCGCATTGTTTTCTTACAGTCGGCGGCGATTGATTGATGATCTATTGCAATAGCCTAAACTTTTGTCCGACAGGGGAGGAGGTGACAATCGATCATGCACATCGAAAGCACGGCTCCACAACTTGAACTCGCGTGTTTAACGATGCACTCGACCACATCCTTATTCCTCTGTCTCCAACCCCGTAGAACGGACCTCTCTTCTTTTCCGGCGCGCCCACGGCGACGATTCGCTCGACTCCTCCCCCTTTAACCACCGCACCACGCAGCTCTGCGCCTTAGGAGGGGTCTTCATCCTCTTCTTCCTCTTCCTCCTCTCCATCTTCATCCAACCCCCTACGTCCGCCCCGCGGAACGACTACCCTGCCGGTCCCCCCGCCACTCGTGCGCGATCGCCCGTCCCCAAGAACCTCCAGCCTCTTCCTTCCAACAAAGGACAACAATGCATGGACCTTGCGTCTCAAAAAGCACCGGGAGGTCAGAAATTCATTCAAATACACAACCGTTGCAGCGGTGAAGTGATTTACCCTGGTACGCAATCGCTCTCCCGCCCTCCTGCCCGCCCTTCGTCCCTCCCTCCCTCCATTCGACGTCACCACCCATCATTCCTTCCCTCCCTCCCTCCTTTCCTCCCTCTCTCCCTTTATTCCCCAACAGCAATGATTGGCCAAGGCGGGGGCAGCGTCTTGCCCCGCTGGCTGGAATCTATTCAAGGAGGGACGGATGGAGGGCTGGAGGGCGAGGAGGAGAAAGGGTGGCGGTTCGAGCCGGGGGCCTGTCGAACACTCTTGGTGCCGGCAATCTTCCCGAGCGTGCGGCTGTGGGGTCGCACAGGATGCAATGGAACGTCTGTCCAGGACTTTAAATGCCAGACCGGGTACGTGCTCCCTCCATTGGTCCTTCCGTCCCTCCTTTCCTTCCTTCCTGCACTCCTTACCTCCTTTCCCATTCCCTCCCTTCATTCCCTCCCTTCCTTCCCTTCCCTTTTCCCTCCTGTCTACCACTCTCCCTCCTCTTCTCCCACAGCGACTGCGTCATAAACGGTGACCTTTCCTGCACGTCCGCAGGCGACGTTTCCTCCCTTTTTGAAGGCACTTTCCAAGGGTGGTGTCCGGCACCAAGCGCCCCGGCACAAGCAGGGATAGGTCCCGATTTTTACGACCTGAGCCTAGTGGACGGGTGAGGATGGCGTATTCATTTGTTTCCTTTCATTTGATTCCATCACAATTATGGCATTTTCACACACTGTGGATCCTTGTTATGTCCCTGAGTAGCGATAGAGCACTCGGTATCTCTAGAGCCACCTCAGCTTCCCCTCCCTCCCCGACCAAACCCGTCCCCATCCCTCCACCCGTGCCCACATCAAATCACTCCCTATCACTTGATTACACATGCTTACTCCCTCCCACCTATATACCCACCAGTGCTTTCCACCCGTATCCACATCCATCCCCACCTTCCCCACTAACCCCAACACATTGAAATTCCAATCCCCCGCACTAATTCAAACTCAAATCCCCCACCCTGTATTCAAATTCAAACGCCCAGGTACAACCTTCCCCTTGGCGTGGAGCTGGTTGGTGGCCACGACGTACCTCAGGTTTCCAAGGCCATGAACTGCATCAATGTAAGCAGCCTTTCCTCCCTCCCTCCCTCCCCCCTTCCGTCCTCCTCTTCCTCCCCTCCTTCCTGACAAGTCCATTCCTTAGTAATTTCCCTCCCTCCCCTTCCCTCCCTATCTCCCTCCCTCTCTCCCTTCCTCCGTCCAGCCCATCATTCGTTCCATGGGACCCGAGGACTGCCCCTTCGAGCTGCGTTCGTACAGCGACCGCCTCCCCGGCTGGAGCGTCCCGAGGGCCTCCATCACCGGCACCAGCATCCCAACATCTCCATGTTATTCCACGCCCCTTGATCCGACGTGTGAGCGGTAAGGAGGGAGGGAGGGAGGGAGGGACGGAGGAACAGAGGGACGGTGGATATCTTAAGTCCCCCCCTATCGATGGGCGAGTGTACATGGCTTGACCGTGTCTTGCGAGTGGGATCGTGGAGGTATATCCTCCCCGTGATTGCCTGCTTAAATGCCTTCGACGTCCAACATATGGAAGATGTGCTCTCACTCCCCCCTTCCCTCCTTCCCTCCCTCTTTCCCTTTCTCCTTTGTGGCTTGAGGCTCACTTGCTGGCGTGTATGTTCATGGACTTTTCGTTATTTATTCACTTGATTTGATCTAACCTGCGAGAGGGAAGCAAGCCCTGTCCCCTTTCCTCGCTCCCTCTTTCCCTTCCTCCCTTCTTCCTTTAGATAGATTTGCTCTCTCACCTCTACCTCCCCTCCCCCCCCCCCTCCCTCTCCCTCACAGTCAATTCAGCGGCTGCATGTCATTATGCAAGGCCTTCACAGAAGGCTGGCTCGGCTACTACATAGATACTGTCCAGGGACCGCGCGACCGGGTAGACCCTCTCATCACCCCCCTCAGCAGCCCGTCCTCCTTCCCACCCTCCTCCCCCACCTACCGCGAGCCGAGGCAAGTCCGATGGTCCTCGCAGTTCCTGCATGGCAACCAAACCAAGTGCGGGGTTGATGCGTGTAGAGGTAAGCCATTCCTTCCTCTTTCTTCTCCATTCTTTTTCCCCCCTGCTTCCCCTTCCTCCCTCTCCTTTCCCCTCCGGCAGCTGCTCGCGGTCCTGAAACCGCAAATATTTTTTAGAAAAGAGGAAAAAGAGTAAAGCAATATTTAATCCACATTTAATTTCATAAGATTGAATTTTAATCCTTCCTCTTTCTTCCCTCCACCCACCTATTTCAAGTGTGAGGTCATGAATGCGCTCAATTCCTCTTCCTCCCCCGCCCCCACCCTCTACCATAGACAACCTGGCCTATGGGGGTTACCGTCGCGGCGTATACGCCGCACAAGGGCACAAAATGACAGACCTCGTCTGCTGCGCCGGCAGCTTCTCCTGGTCGCCCTACCAGCCCAACAATTCCCCTGCTGGCTCCTACTCTATGGCGTGCCCCACGCTGGGTGCGGGGGATCCGTCGAGCCCGTATCACTCGTCCAAAGGCGGGAAAAGCCCGGATTTGGAATATCCCCAGAAAGGTATTGATATTCCATTCGATATTTTAAGGGTCTGGATCATGTATTGATTTGATTTTAGTCTGTTTATGTCCATTTTTTTTTCATTTTTTGGGTTATATCTTTCTCCCCTTTCTGTACATGTGACATGTGGTCAATCGAAGACCCTGTCCATGACTGAAGTGCATTTGCTTGAGATATCTTATCTCTTCCATCTCTCTCCCTCATACTTTTCTCACTCTCCCGCCCTCCCTCCTTCCTCCCTCAGACCAAGAAGTCCGCATGTCCTCCCCGTGGCCCGACTGGCCTCTTTCCACCATGGGCGGGAACTACGCCACGCAATACAAAGACCGCAATCCCTCAGTCTATGTCTGGTAAGCTTTCCCTCCCTCTCCTCCTCTCTCTTTTCCGTCCTCTCCACAGTTCTTTTCGACAAGTGTTCTCACTTACCCCTCCACCCCTTTCCCTTCCTTTGTTCCTCTCTTCTCCCCGTAAGGCAATATAATGATGGCGCCAACTCCCTCTATTTGTGCTGCGGCCAAAAAGACAAAGGTAGCCCACACTACAAGATCACTTTCTGTCCGGATGAGAATGGAAGGTAGATGGAGGGATGAATGGAGGGTGGGAGGGATGCTGCCTCACTGCCTGATTATGCTTCGTCATGATCGAAAGGGGATGTAGATGAAGGAAGGAAGGAAGGAAGGGAGGTATGGAGAGACGGATTGAAGGACGTAGGCTGAGAAGAAGAATGGAATAGGAAGAACATGAAGCACTCGTTTGGGATAGAACAGCTATTTTTGGAATGAAGGGTAGGAGGTAAAGTGGAGGAGGAGGGAAAGTCAAAATTAAAAAATACAATTCGAGAGCAGCCGAAGACAAAAAGAAGAAAATGAAATATCAGTACGTGCAACTGGTTTGTTCATTTTCCACACGATGACATATTCAATCCTCAATCCATCTATGTTGGGCATCACATTATTTTTCTCTCTTTAATAAATGGAGTGGTTTACTATTTTGTTTAATGCACTTACCGTAATTGTTATTTTGTTTTAAATTAATTTACTGATGTATTTTCCCCATCATTTTTATCGATGATTTTGTAACTCGTCCATTTAATATCTTTGTGACTCGTCCATTTAATATCTTTTTGAGGCAAGGATAAAGGTTGAAAACGTCAGGAGGAGGAGGAGAAAGTATGTGGGACTTAAAGGAAGCGCAGGGCGCATTGCACCACACTCGACGCTCGCTGATCTCGAACGTTGCAGCCGCGCGCACAGCGACAACGGCCTTGAAGCAGCGATGTCTCTGCAATTCAATGCCCGCACCACGCCAGTACCGACAGGACGCACGCACTCATGCTCCATTCGATCTCACCCACGACACATAGAGCGATATGTTTGCCCCCCTTTCCCTGACACTGGCGCGTCGCGCGGCCGCCGCTGCTCCTGCCTCCACATCGCTGATGATGCTGCGTCGACCTGCTCTTGCTCCTGCGGCTTCCGCTCCCCTCCGACGAGGAATCAGCTCGGGACAGCCAAAGAAAGGTACGTTGGCATTTTGGCAGGGGTAGGTGGGAAGGTGGCTGCGGTAGTGGCCGAGGGAAGGGGCGAAAGAGTGATGCGTCATGGGCCTTGCTTTTGGTGCAGGTGCTCTTGGCGAGTCGTCCACTTTCTGGGTACACAAGCAACCACCTATCCACAGCGCAGGCGTATATGTGAGTGCGTGCTACGTCGGGAGCATGTAGAAAAGATGGGACTCTGCTTTTATTAAAAAATCTTTCGCCATCTTTTCGCTCGCTCCCTCCCTCCCTTCCTCCCTTCATTTGCACCCATGCAGTGAACATCCAATCTCTCGTCGAAGCTGACTCCGGCACCATAGGGACCAAATTTTATCACTTGAGTAACACTACCCTCCTCGTCGCCGCCCCGCTCGCCTTCTTCCTCTCCCCCTCCATCCTATCATTTCCCTTGGATCTCTTTCTGGGAGTGGTATTCCCCTTACATGCGCACATTGGGTTTAATTACATTATATCTGACTATGTGCCCAAGGCTTCCAGGGCAGCGGCACGTTATGCCTTGATGGCTGTGACGGGCGTTACGATTTTAGGCCTGACGAAGATGAATTTGGAAGGGCCGGGTTTGACGGAGAGCTTCAAGAGCCTGTGGAGGGAGGAGAAGAAGTGAGCTGGGGGAGGGAGGAAATGAGGGAGGGCAGGAGAAAAAGGAGATGAAGATGTGGGAAAATAGATTTAATCTGGAGGGTGGGAGGATGGTATTGTAAGATGGAAAGGGGGGGTGGGGGGGGGGGTTATACATAGAGAGGGTGGATGGTGAATGTTTTGGTCAGACGAGTAGGGGGCCCTCGAGGGAGGAGGACGGTAAAGACGGGCAGTTTCCCGCGGGTAAATGCGGAGTGGAGGTAAAAGAGGGGAAGAAGAAATGTGGGATATGCTCGAGGGGGGGTTGGGAGTTGTCGATGTTGTGGTCGTTGGGAAGCATTCATTTTGATAACAGGTGGAAGAGGGAATGCCAACAGCAGTAAAGGATTGGGAGGAAGAGGGAGTGTGCTTGTGTGTGTGTGTGCGTGTGTGTGTGAGAAAGAGAGAGTAAGTTGAGCAGGGAGGACGTGGACGCAACACGAAGAAGCTGGCACGGATAAGGAAAATTTTATGGGGCAGGAAGACAAACGAAATGCACCGGGTCTCTCTGCCTTGGTTGAGAAGGGGGAAGGTTTTCTTTTGTTTCTACGTTGCGAATCTCTCTCTCCCTCTCCCTGTCGCTCTTTATTTTCTTCTTTCCCGTCCCCCCCCTTACCCCCTCTCTTTTCTCTGTGAGCGAGAAAGCGAAAAGGGGAAAGTGGAGCTGTGCGGTAAGTGATGGTGGCTGCTACTGCTGCGGCTACTGATACTGCTACGGCTTCTGCTGCAGCTGCTACTGGTGCTGGTGCTGCTGGTACTGCTGCAGCTGCAGCTGCTGCTGCTGCTGGTGCTGCTGTTTTGGCCGTCTCGTTCTGGTGTGTTTGCTGCATTCGCTGCTATTGCTGCCACGGATGCCGTCCTCGTTGTAGCTGCTACAGCTGCTAGATCTATTGCTGCTGCTGCTGCTGCTGCTGCTGCTGCTGCTGCTGCTGCTGCTGCTGCTGCTGCTGCTGCTGACTTATTGCTGATGCTGCTGCTGCTAGTCCTGCTGCTGCTGATGGTAGTGGTGGTACTGCTGCTGCTACTCATGCTTCGGCTGTTGATTGCAAGCTATTAAGCCAAGCAAATAAACACACCTCTTGTCTTCAGTAAGAGATAAAGTATGAGAAAACCCTCCTCTCTTGCCTTTTCTCCCCTCTTGCCTCCCACCCTCCCCCTCTACCTCCCCAATCTACGAAAACAATCCCTGCGACTCCGGTTCTTGACTCATGGTTAACCGCGTATTTACCTCCCCCGCCCTCCCTCCCCCCTTAACTCCCCCTCCACCCAGCACAGGCCCACTTCTCCTGAAGGCCGACGAATCGAAGCCAGGATAATCCCCCCCGCCCCCCTCTCTTCCTTCACCTACCTCCCCCATCGACCCCCCATAGCTCTCCTGGCTGAACCCGCCTCCTTCTTCTCTTCCCCCCCCTCCTACACCATACATCGACATCCCTCCCTCCGACATTTGACTGAAACTCTGCGACCCCATGCCAAGATTAAAATGCCCTCCATACCCCCCTCCTCCCCCACGGCCTCCCCCCCGGCCTCCTCCCACCGACATCGACCCCTGACTACTGGCCTCATATCCAAAACCTGCACTCCCCATCACCAAATGCCCCACCTCCCCTCCCGCCCGCCCTCCCTCATTCCCTCCCTCCCCAACTATCATCGCCGCCGCTGCCGCCTGGGCAGCCTCATACCTAGGATCGAAGCGGGAGTCCATTGGCGGGTACTGCTGTTGCTGCTGTTGCCCCCCTCCTTGCCCACCGCTATCCCTCCTTCGTGACCTCCCTCCCTCCCTCCCTCCCTGCTGCTTCTGGTTCATAAAATACTCTTGCATGGGCGCCACCCACGGAGGGAGCACTGGGCTGGCAGACTGCAGCGCCGAGAGTTGAGACACGTACAATTTCCGGTCTGTCGGTCGAATGCGAGGGGGAGGGAAGGAAAGCAACGTCGGCTGGAGGTTCAACAAAGGCCCTTCGACGACACAACCATTGTCTTTGTAGTGCGAGATGAGGGCGTGCCATAAGGGGACTCGCGCCAAAATTCGCGCGTTTCCGAGGACAATCATCCCGTATTTGGCACGGGTGAGCGCAACGTTCAGTCGGCGGGGGTCAGCAAGAAAGCCGATACCCTGGTGGTCGTTCGATCGGACGCACGACACAATGATGTAATCTTTCTCTCGGCCTTGGAACGAATCGACGCTGGCCACTTCGATTTCCTTGTAAAGCGCTTGCCGCAAGGGACCCGTGCGCGCCATGTGCAAGACTAAGTGCGCCCGCTGTCCCTGGTACGGTGTAATCACACCAATCTTCCCTGCGTTCACCCCGGCTTTCAACAGCGTGGTACACACACGCTCCACCCCCGAGGCTTCCCCTCTGTTCAAATACGAGGTGCCGGAGGAGGAAAGCTCTTCCGCACCCGTTTGGATCCAAAAGAACATGGGCCTACTGGGGACGGGCCAGGGGAAAGGAACGCGGTCGGAGGCCCGCTCGTCTTCGGTGATGCCGTTTTGAAGAGTGCCTGCAGGAGGAGTGGGAGAAGAGAAAAGAGAGGAAAGGGTGTCAAAAAATGATACATTTTAATTCCACCGCGGTAAAAAATGAGAGGATAGAGGCCATTGTAAACCTAGGCTCGATATTAGTGAAGAAAGCAGTCACGCATACAATTTTATAAGGAAGAAAGGATGGAAAAAAGGGACGGAGATTGGGAGAGAAAAAGAGTACTCACCTTCATAAAACATGTTTGACGGAAACGCGGACAAACAGGGATGCATACGATACTGCACTTGAAGCCGATGAGGACGAAGCCCCAAAATGATTAGCCGCTCAAACAACGATTGAGTTAAACCCGCTTTTGCCGCCTTCTTGCATGTAATCACAGGCGGCAACTGACAATGATCCCCAACCATAACCAGCTGCTTACATCCCATCACAATCGGAATCAGACATTCTGCCTCCATCGCTTGCGTCGCCTCATCGATCAATACCTGTCGAAACCGAAAGTTCTTCAACCGCGGGTCTCCCGCCCCAACACACGTGCAACAAATCACATCCGCAGCCTTCAAGACCTCCTTTCCCAACTTCCTCTTCAGCTGTCTAAATTTCGCTTCATCCTGCGGGACCAGCTCTCCTAACTCTGCCTTGAGCTGCTGCAGTTTCGACAGTTCCTCCTTCTCCGGCGTCGCCAACGTGGTGATCATGGTGTGCAAACACAAGTAATCGACTGAGGTATCCACCGACTCGCGCGACTTGGCTGCCAACCGCACGACTTTCAAGCCCGTTGCGTGAATCTTTTCGGTCAGGTGGTCCACCGCCACGTTCGAAGGCGCCACCACCAACACCTGCCCCACCCCCTGCTGGGCCAAATGGTAGACAAGCGACGCTGAGGTCACCGTCTTCCCCGTCCCCGGCGGACCTTGAATGAGCGATAAGGGCTTCTGCAACACGCTTTTAACCGCTTGAAGCTGCGAGTGATTCAGGTCCGGGAGCCCCGGCACGGAAAATTTCCGCGGAGGGGCCACGCGCAGCGTCTGAGGCTCCACGTCATGCCCCAATAGCTTATGGTACAGGTAGCCCGAGACTGAGGTATCATCGACAGCGAACGTTTTGAGCGCACCTTGCATCCTGTCGAAGCTGACCGATTTCCAGACAAATTCAATGGCGTACCCCTCGGTTATCTCCGTCGGACACCTGGGGTCCTGCATTTCCAGCGCCACCTCTCCATCCATCATCCTCAACACGTTGCCCACTCCTTCCCAGGGTTTGCCGCCATTCACACCGTGCAAGCGCGTGGTAAAACCATCAAGCTTCAGCCTCAACTCATCTCCGATTGTCAACCCCGAATCCTGCTCGTCACGTCTAAATTTGAAAGTAGCAACCTTACGTTTGCTCAAACCTATGTCCCAGGTCACGCTGACCCCCTCCTGGGTCTGCTGCTCCTTCATCTTCTTATCGTAGTCCGCTTCCATCTTCACCAAGGGTGCCAGCACATTCTGATAATGGTATCCGTCGTCATACTTCAGCAACACAGCCACCCCCTCCTCCTCCCCCTCGGCAGTCTGCCTTTCCAAGTCTTCCAAGGTCGCTTCTGGATTCTCCTTCCACAACTCCTCCAGCTTGTTAATTTGTCCCGCATTGATCTGACGCGCGCGCAGCTGCTCCTGTTCCGAAGGAACCTTGACAAGCCACGGCAAAAATGCGCGATCTTCAATGAGGGGCATCCATTGCCCAAGATCCCAGTCCATGTCCTTTAATGCCCCCATGTTTAAACACGGCTCCCGGCAAAGCAACACTACCACGGAGTCCGACTTAGCGGGGATAAAACCCAGGAGGAACGCGTTCCGGCACCCACAATTGTAGCACTCGAGGACCGTATCTCCTAGGGGACTCTCAGGGTGAAGGCAGACAGTCTTGTTCCTCGCCTTGACCAGATGCTGCACAATGTGCGACCCAGTCGTATTCCACCGGGAATTACAAAACCACTTATTGCTCTCGACGCACCGGACCACACATGCAGGATCATGAATGCCACAGTACCGACAAGCATACTCCGGTACACCCACCTCCCCTTCCTCCTCCTCGTCCTCCTCTCCGGCGCCCTCATCATTTTGCGAGTAAGTGTCCTCACCATAATGATTATCGTCCTGCCTCTCCTCGTCGCTACTCTCCAAGGTCCCTACGCCGTCGTCATGCTGGTGATACAGGCCGTTGCCACCACCGTCTTCTTCCTTAAGCCGCAGCCTCTCCATTTCCCCCGTCACGGCCTCCAATTCTCCTTGGCCTTGCTGCTGCTGCTGCTGCTTCCTTGCAGGCGGGGCCGACAGCGCCTTAGACCCCGCCGGTGTGGCACCCCAGTCCTGTGACAGCCCCGAGTAGCGATCGCCGGTCCCTCTTCCTCCTCCTCTACCGCGTAGCCCACCGCCACTGCCGCAGCCTCCGCCGCCGCTAAGGCCAAAACTATGGAGGGCATCCTCATCGTCGTCCAGTCCTTCAGTCTCAAACTCCAGGAAGTCATACTGCTGCCCAGGCGGATGTTTCGTCGACATGCTGCTGATAAGATCCCTGTGCAGTGCAGTGTGGAAGTACATTTTTTGATGGGATGTGAGGAGTTGTGAAAGAAGGAGTTCCTCTTTCAGAATGATTAAGACGAGGAGTCCGCGATGACGGCTTCACTCAGAATTGCTTTGCTTTGACCTCTCACAGACACACGCAACATCGCTTATAGCACAGACACAAACGCGAGAACAACAAGACCTGCAGCACTGTCATTATGGGGGACCGCGGTGCGACCTCGTATGCGTACTCGGGCGAGACGACTGAGTGGGAGGTGAGATGGGTGGGGATGAGGCTTGCTTGCTTACTTTCTTTTGTGAGGGGGCGGTAGCTCGACTGTTTGCACACCAAAGACATCTCCATGGCACGTATACATGGCCACGCAAGAAAGACAGAGCTGTAGCGGTGTCTATGTTTGTATGTGCTGGGTGATGACCGTTGCGTCGGTTGCCTGTTGCTTGATGCCGTCCGCCCTGCCTGATGCACCTCAAGACTCGTAAGACACAGGACTGCCACCACTCCTCCGCTCCCTCTAGAACTTCATCACGGACATCCTCACACCTTGACGGACTTGAAAATATAATTGCCCTTGTCGGGTCGCCGTTCTGCCCATGATGCTTGCTTGCTTCCTTCCTACTTCCTGCCCTCGCACACACATAAAGTATCCCACACCCACATCGTTTCCTCCCTCTCTCCCTCCCTTCTGTCAACTAAACAGGACATTCTTATGAAAAAAAATGTGGTAACACGGGAACAAGTCTTCGCTGCCAAGGGGCTCGACGATCGTGAGTTCGTCGACCCCTCTAAACCTTCACCTCCTGACGATCAGGAATGCGACAGCAAGGCCCATCCATTTGAAAACGCAACGTTAGAGGAATTGGATGAAGCCGACGGCGAGGATGATGGGGGTGCGTATGACGATGATAGTGCCATGGCAAAGTTTAGAGAGATGCGGTTAAAGGAATGGAAGGAGAAGCAGGCCCGGGAGAGGTATGGAGACGTAGTTGAGATTTGCAAAGACGACTGGATCCGAGAGGTGACCGAGGGAAGCAAGGGAGGAGGGGGGGAAGGGCAGTGGGTGGTGGTACATTTGTACCAGGACCGGGTTGAAGAGTGTCGGTTATTAGATGAGATTCTGAGGGAAGTGGCATTCAAATTTAAAAGTTTGAAAATATTGAAGATCTTGTCAACTTCCGCGGTGGAAAATTGGCCGGATCGGAACCTGCCAACCTTGTTTGTTTACAAAGACGGGGTGTTGAAGACGCAGATGCTGGGCTTGAAAAAGGTGGGAGGGAGGGGGACGAGGGCTAAGGATCTTGAGTGGTGGTTGGCCGAGGAGGGGATAGTGGAAACGGAGATGGAAGAGAACCCGCGGGAGGAGGAGGGGAGGGAGAGGAGGAGAGGGGGATTCAGGGAAATGGCTGGGGGCTTGCGGAGGGGGTACGCGGAGGATGACGAAGATGACGATTAGAGGTAGGGTGATGTAGAAAAAGGAAATTGAATCGTGACGAGAAAGCAAGACAAAAAAAGAGCTCTAGGAGAAGGGCGCACAAGATACCAAATTATGTTGTGTTTGCTTTGCACCTGGGGAGGAAGCGCAGATGGAAAGGAAGAGATTTGTGTGCCAGTAACTGAAAGAAAGTCATTTTCATTCAAAAAAACAAGAGAAGAAATGGCTCGAAGGACGTTGGGGAAAGAAACAGAAGTGTTCAATTTCTCCAGCATCGTTTTTCCGCACGTCCCTGCCCATGCTTTTCGAAAATACGTCTCCAAAACCCCATCCGGCTTCCGTAGCATTCATGATCATCTTCCCATTGTCATGATTTTTTGGAGTGCATATCCATGCATTCATTTCCCTGTCTCGTATCACACACAGACACCCACTTAAATCTACCAATTACAAAAGAACTACGAATACATACATACACACACAACTCGTATTCACACTGTTGATAAACTGCGGTTGGTGCTGGTGCTGATGCTGGTGCTGATACTGATGCTGCTGGCGCTGTTGCTGCTGCTGCTGCTGCTGCTGCTGCTGCTGCTGCTGCGGCTGCTACTGCTCTTGTTGCAGCTGCCGACTCCCATCTGCTCTTGGACAGATGGTGTTTGCTCCAGGCGCAACAGTGACGATCAGGGATACATTGATGGAGGGAGGAGGGGAGGAGACACACTTTAGGTCCCTCGACCCACCCAGCAATGCCCCTCCTCCTGCTTTTCTAACAGTACTTTTTTCTCACTATCACGCAGGATACCGAACTCTCAACACCGTATCATTCGGGAGGGAGAGAGGGAGGGAATACAAAAAGGAAGGAATGCTCCTCGCGACCCAGCACTTGGGGAGGAGTGGATATACGGAGGGAAGCAGGGAAAGAGAGGGCGTCTCTGCAGCCCTAGGAGTGAAGGGAGGAAAGGGTCTCGACCCCCAGGCCCTATTGGTTTCTTTCTACCTACCCCGCATCATCATGTAGTACCATACCAATAAGATAGTGCCCATGAACACCGACAGCAGCGCCAGCGACTTTGCACGTCTCGAAGCGAGGTACGCGTGCATGTACTGCCCCCGGGCGTAGGACACACGGACTTGCCGGCTATTGAATATTGCGATGAGGGAGATGGGCCAACAGCACAGGCAGGAGCAGATGGCCAGGGGCATGTAATCTGTTGGGTTGAGGGAGGGAAGGTGGGTGAGTCAGAGAGGCATAGAGGTGAAGCAACTGTCATTTTTCATAGCGGCAGAAATCAATCATCAGAAATTCAATTATTCATGAGTAAATGAATAAATTAATAAAAATGATTTACCATTTGAAAAAGATTGTTAAAAACCAAACTTCGGCAAACATAAATACACGATCATTTGGAGGGAGAGAATAGAAAACTCAGCTTTAGAAGATGACAAAATCTCGTCAGCGTCCTCGCAAGAAGAAGATCCGACTGTTGAGCTTGATAAAGTTAAGAATGTCGTTCATCACTGTTTTCTTCCCTCTCTTCTTTCACACCCACATTGATAAATGAAAAATTATGAAATGAATAAACGGATAAATTAATAAAGTATAGAAAGGCTTTACCAGATCATCACTTTTATGAGCTGTAACTGCTGCTGTGCAAGGGAAGATCACACAAGATTGCCGGCGGGAAAACATCAACTATGACCAGCGGGCATGAATCTCAGGTAATATTCAGCGCCCTTGAGAACAAGGCAAGCCTGACGCAGTCAGAAGAAGAGACAAACTCACTGATGTCCTGACATAACCGGGCCAAGAGACATCTTTCTCGATGTGCATGCCAAGCCTCGTTCAGCTTGCAGCGATAAGCCTTGCACCTGGCAATGAATCAACTAGACGCGAATATACATATACATATACACATACAAATACAGGTGGTACTTTTCCAACATTCATGCCACAGTGCTCGCGCACATGTGAGCGCGCCTAAATTCACAGAGACAAAGACACATACACCTACACAAACACGCAACAAAAGAAAGACCCACCTGGGGGAGCGGGGGGCACTTGTCCTCCATGAGACGCCATGTATTCAGCCAGCGTCGTTTCATCTATCACAACATCTTGTGGCAGCTGCTGCTGTTGTTGTTGCTGCTGCTGCTGGTGCATGTATGGATGTATGTAGCCCGGTTGTGGCGGTGGAGTATGGGTAACGGGACGAGCTATGGTGTAGGCGGCAGGGATTGAGCCTTGTTGACTGGTGTTACCCGGTGGGATCTGAGGCCCAGACAAGACTGTGGCCTCCGGGATATCGTTCATGTTTTGTGGCGGCTGCATTGTTGGTCGCTGCAGGAAGGGTGGGGTAGGGTGATGGTGAGAAGAGCGAGCATAATGAGATCGTGGGGGGACACCAAACTCTTTAGCTATGCTCCAGGATCCCCAAGCTATCCAGACTTAGACTTTACGTCTGCTTATTGAGGGTGCTTGTGTGTTTAATGATTGTGGGTAGAGTGGACAAACGCTTGCGAGTGAGGTCAGAGACAACGATGATGACGATGACGGCTAGATTTCTGTCCGTTCCACACCGAACCCATCGTCCACAAAAGGACTGTGCGTAGCATCTTTTATAGAACCCTGTCGCCCGTGCAGCCCACTCCCGACGCTGATTCTTTTGTAGCTGCTCCTGCTTTTGGCACGACTGATTTGACAGCAAAGGACAACGTATAATCGAACCAGAGAGCTTCGCCTGCACATTTTGCTCTGAGAAAACTCTCATCTCTTTAAACCAGGAGACAAAAGGAAAGAGAAGATGAGAGGATCTCTTTTCACATTCTCTTCATCATAATACTTGCTTCTCATTTCTTGTTTCAGAATATATGGCTTTCTTCATCTTTCTTCCTTTTTTCTTTATGTCTCCTTGATCTCAACACTCTGCCTTCCCCTCCCTGTACATGAATCTAATTCATAAATCAATTTGCTTTCCCTTTATTCGCTCTGTCGTTTTCGTTCTCAGCTACGTCTGCATTTTCGCTTTTTTTACTCTTCTTAATGTCCAATCCATTTTATTTTTCTCTAAACCACCTCCCTCATCTCTTCGTCCTCTTTTCCCCCCCTCTTTTCAATCCCATCTCCACCATTCTCCCCTCCTTCCATGTATCCCCCCTCGACTACCCGACACACCAGTACGTCCTCCCCCAAAATCACCTCCTGTGAACCCCCCTCATCCCACTCCTCCCCCCCCTCTTCCTCTCCCCCGCCAATCGCGCCCCGTCCGAACAAGATGGTATCCCTCCCCTCCTTTACTTCCGCCCGCTTCACCCTCACCAACCATAACATATCTTCCGCCTTGGCCTTTCCCTCGAGCAACAAAGTAGCTAACGGATTCAAAAGAGTCGTTTGCATCGTTCTTTTCAACGGTCTAGCACCATAGGCAGGATCATATCCCAGATCAGCCAGCAAGCTGACAACAGAGCTCTCCACCGTAAGTCCCAGACCGCGCTCGTGAAGGAGGGACCGAAGAGAGCCGAGCTGTTGTCTCACGATTTGGTCCATGTCGGTGCGTTTCAGTCGGTTGAAGAGGACGACGTTGTCGATGCTGTTTTGGTTCATAGGACACGAGGAAATACAGAAAAAGGGAGGTTAGTTGTTTGCATCTTTTCAAGCCAAAGCCGCGCTGGTACCGAAGAAATTGAAGAGTTCTGAGTTGTGGCTGCACGCGGGTCACAAAAATTGAAAGCAGGCCAACAAATACGAATGTCTCTTCACCATATATAAACGCGCACGGAAGGGAGGGGGGAAACACCTACCGGTTAATAAACTCCGGTGGGAACGTCGCGCGCACGACGCGCATGACGTCATCACGGGCCACAGAGGACGGCTGGTCGGGCGGGAGCTCACTTAAGTACTGCGCGCCCAGATTACTAGTCATGATGATGAGGGTGTTGCGGAAATCAACCGTGCGGCCCTGAGGAAGAGGGGCGGGGGGGGGAGCAGGGGAAGAGCATGAGAGAGAGGACCCCACCGTTCAGAGAAATGCTCCAAGCCGTGAAAAACGAAGACGAAGTATCGAAGCTAAAGAGAACCTGTACATGGACGCCGACATTTCTTTACCTGAGAATCGGTCAAGCGACCGTCGTCAAAGACCTGCAGCAAAAGGTTCCCCACTTCGCGATGCGCCTTTTCAAACTCATCCAGCAACAGGACTTGATATGGCTTCCGGCGAATGGACTCGGTCAAGACTCCCCCTTCCTAAAGAGAGTAGAGAGAGAGAGAGGGATGGAGGGAGGGGAAAAGGGAGAACAAAAGAGTCAATACGTGACAATTATCATTTAATCAATTGTTACACCTCCCTCCCTCCCTCTCTCCATCCCTCCCTCCATCCATCCCTTCCGTACCTCATAACCAACATACCCCGGCGGCGAGCCAATCAACCGCGACACCGTGAACTTCTCGCTGAACTCCGTCATGTCCAACCGAGTCATCGCCCGCTCGTCCTGGAAGAGGAATTCACACACCTTCTTGGTCAGGTGTGTCTTGCCAACCCCTGTTGGGCCCAAAAAGAGGAAGACACCCAAAGGTCGCTCGTGCGGACGGAGACCAGCGCGTGAGAGTCTGAGAAAGGGAGGGATGGAGAGATGAAGGATGGAATAAGAGACAAAGATATAGAGGGGAGGTGAGCGTTCATATGCTTTGCCTGCATGTGGTGGCGTGGAGGGACAGAGCAGTGGGGTCCCCGCGTGAAATAGACAGAGGGAGCGAAAGAGAGAAGGAAGGAATGACATGGCGTCTCACCTGACGCAATTGGCAATCGCCTTGATGGCCTGATCCTGGCCCACTACACCCTCCTTCAGCGTCTCCTCCATATTAAGCAACCGATCGCTCTCCCCTTGCAACAAACTCCCTAGAGGGATCCCTGTCGCCCGACTTATGATATCTGCCACGTGCTCCTCTGTAACCACATCCGATAGCATCCGCCTTACTTCCTTCCTTCCACCTCCCTCTTTCGCGCCCTGTCCTGCCTTCTGCTCCAGTCCCGGAATTATTGCATGCATGAGCTCACCGGCCCGCGCAAAGTCCCCGCGGCGTTGCGCAAGTTCGGCCTCACGACGGGCGGTTTCCAACTCTTTCTGAGCGCTTTTCGTGTCTTGGAGCGCGTCTTTTTCGATTTTCCTAATATCGTTTTATCGTATGTTTGTATGTTGGGAGCGGGGGATGTAATTTTTGAGAGTGAGCGTATTGCACTTGTCATTAGATGGTCAGCGCGTGTATCTATATTCATGCGTATATGTCTACAAAATTTTAATATTCATAAGTAAATATGTATATGTACATGTGTGTGCTTGAAGCAGATAGACTCCTGTAATCGGGCCCCCAGCAAAATGCATTACAATCTATGCTCTCATAGAGCAGTTTGAGAGAAGGGGGTCCTTACCATTCCTGCAACAACGCCCTCTCTTCCTCCTTCTTCGTCGCCACCTCCTCTTCCAGCTTCCTCAGTCGCGCCTTACTGGCCGCGTCCGTTTCTCTCTTCAAGGCCTCGATTTCGATTTGTTTCCTGTGTAGGGGGATGGGGGGAAAGAGGGAAGGAAGGAAGGGAGGGAGGGACGAAAAGGTAAAGATGGCATGTCAAAAGCGAAGGATCATTCCACACGTGCGACTCGAAACGAAAGTAAGGGAGGTAAGGAGGGAGGGAAAAAAGGGGGGAAAGAAGGAAGGAGGATATGAGGACGTACCTGATCAACTCTCGTTCTAACATATCGACGGCCTCGGGCTTGCTCTCTTGTTGCATCCGCAGCTTGGACGCAGCTTCGTCAATCAGGTCGATAGCCTTGTCAGGCATGAAGCGATCCTAAAGGAGAAAGAAAGGGAGGGAGGGAGGGGGAAGGAGGGGAGGGAGATTGAGCTGAGTGGAAATGTATTCTCATAGCTTCGGAAGGCGCTTTGACGAGTATGACTTGAGACTACCGAGGCGGGGGGGGAGCGAGGGAGGAAGGGAGGGAGGATAAAGAGGAGTCAGGACACGTGAGCATCAGTTGGAAAAGTTGGTCGGATCATACAAAAGGAAGGAAGGGATTGAGCGAAGGAAGGAAGGAGGGAGGGAGGGACTACCTACCTGGATATACCGATCCGCGAGCCTGGCAGCGGCGACGAGAGCAGTGTCGGCTATACGCACTCCGTGGTGAACCTGTCAAGAAAGAGAGAGGGAAGCAGGGAAGAGAGAAATGGATGATTCGTGGTGCAGGTATGTTCGGTTGCTATTCCACCCTTCACTCCTTTCCTCCATTCCTCCTTCCCTCTCTCCCTCCCTCCCTCCCTCCCTCCCTCCCTCCCTCTTACCTCGTATCTCTCCTTTAGACCTCGCAAGATGGAGATGGTGTCTTCCAGCCCCGGTTCCGTCACAAGAACTGATTGGAAACGCCGAGCAAGGGCCGCGTCTTTTTCGATGTGCTTCCTGCACGAGTATGGAAAGGAAAGAGCAGAGATAGAGAAAGGCAGGGGACGGTGAATTAAGGGGGGGAGGGAGGGAGGGAGGGAGGGAGGGAAAGAGGAAGGAATGCGAATCTTCGACAAATCACTTTCGAAAATTATCACCCGTCCGAGTGTAAGTCAATGGTCGAACGCACACACAAAAATATAACATGGGAATATATGAGTAAATGAATAAGTATATAAGATGAAGGATTTCAAAAAGTTTAAATTTGAAAATTAAAGTCCAAACATACCTATACTCATCCAACGTTGTGGCACCCATGCATCTCAATTCACCCCTGGCCAGGGCCGGCTTGAGCATGTTGCTGGCGTCCATCGCGCCCTCCCCTCCTCCCGCCCCCACAAGGAGGTGGAGCTCATCGATGAATAGGATGGCTTTGCCATGTAGCGCCTCTACGTCACGTAGCACTGGTGTGTGTGTGGTGTGTGTAGTGCGTGTGTGGAGGGGGGGGATGGCGTGAGTGAGAAAGAAAGAATGGAAGGAGAGGAAATAAGAAAGAGAGCCCTCTACTTCATGTAGCACTCAGAGGTGGGGCGTGTGTGTGTATGGATACGTAAAACCGAGAAGAGAGGGAGGGTGCAGTATGGGCGTGTGTGCATGAAAGACAGAGAGCAAGTAAGGGCGAGAGAACGATGACGACTACGACAGCACTGCCTACCGCCCCAACACCGTCCCTTCCGTGCTCTCTCCATTTCCATTCCCTTCCTCCCTTCTTACCCCCTTTCAATCTCTCCTCGAACTCGCCCCTAAATTTTGCGCCTGCCACCAAGGCTGCAATGTCCAGGGAATAGACTTGCTTGCTCCGCATGCTTTCAGGGACTTCCCCCGCGGCAATCCGTCGCGCTAGGCCTATGTATATACCCACGGATATGTTTGCGTTGGTGTTTGGAGCGACATGGATTGAATGTGTTGTAAAGAGTTGAACGATTTCTCGTCTGTTAACCAATGCACTTATTCATTTATTGAACTCTCACCTTCCGCAATAGCCGTCTTCCCCACCCCCGGCTCCCCGATCAAGACAGGGTTGTTCTTGGTGCGGCGAGAGAGCACTTGAACCGCGCGCCTGATAATGTCGTCGCGGCCAATCACCTAAGGAGGGAACGAGGAAGGGAGGAAGGGAGGGAAGGATGGGTTAACATCAAGGAAGGAAGCGGGGGACGTGGGAATGAGGTATGAATATGGTGACCAATCAATACGCATTTTCTATCTCCCCGCCCTGTCTCTCTCCTTCCCACCTTCCTTCACCCACCGGGTCAAGCTTGCCATCCATAGCCTCTTTAGTGAGGTTCCGGGAAAACTTTTTGAGGTTCTCTCCCTTTGGGACTGCCTCAGGACTAACCCACGAGCTACCTCCTGCTCCGGGCATTGACAACGCCCTCACTCCTTTCAGATAAGGGAGTGAGGTTGGTGACATCCTGTTGCCGAGGAGTGGTGCCCCCCACAGCGTGGATGAGGAGGATGACGACAAGCGCGTGGTGGCAGCTGCATGGTTTGCACGGGTCGAGCCGAGGAGCGACGGACGCCCCTTGTGATTGTTTTTCGCACAGTGAAGTGTGCGCGTGACGACGCTGCAAAGCGAGGATGTGGAGCGTGGGTGGCGGCCGCGGGGAGGGAGGAAGAGGAGGGGACGGAGCATGGTGCTGCTGAGGGTGCGGCAGATACTTTTCGTGGTGTTTTTCTTCTTCTGTCTGGGAGTGTGAACAGAGGGAATGGACAAGTTGGAAAATAAAGCCGGCGCAGGAAGGGCAGGAGGTCTAGACTCAGAATCATTCAGCGGCGGCATGTGAAGAGCAGCAGCATTCTGGAAGCTTGCTGTTGGGCGTGAACATCGCTTTCCGTTGCTTTTCCCAGTTGAAGCAGGTCGTCGGGCTCATACAGCCGCGCCCGGCTGATACGTCACTTGCCCCAGTCCTTGTTTCCCTGTCCCTGTCATTCACAGACGAGTATCTGTCTAGCTAACCTCCTATCCATACGCATATACCAGAAGCAAAGAGGCCAATATGATGCATCCAAAAAGCAGTGGCAGCAGCAATGCTCCGCTGCCCCTTCTTGTTGCCATCGCGCTGGCATCGGCTTCTGCCGCCACTGCCGCCACCACAATCTTCTTCTTGCTCCTTCACAAACGATTAAAAAATCAAGCCTCATCGAATCAACGACAGCAGTCACAGCAGTGGCAGCAGCAGCAACAGCGAGAGCGGCAACATCTCCAGCAACAGCAACAGCACGACCCCGAACAACACAAAGAAGACCTCGCGCGTGGCCTAACTCGTACTCAAATTTTTTCCTACCGCCAGGCCCACCTCGCCAACAACCTCTCCCTCTCCTTCTTCTCATCCAATTCGTCACCCTCTGTGTCCCCAAGAGGACAAAGCGGGCCGCTTTGTGTACTGTCCGGAAGAGGTTCGTATCTTCACGACCACCACGATGACGGCTCGATGTTTCAAATCCTCGACTGCGTGAATAACGTCGCTCATGTAGGACATTCGCACCCTAAACTCGCCTTGATCGCAGCAAATCAATTAAACTTGATCAATACAAACACGCGGTATCTCCACCCGACCCGTGTGAGGTACGCCAAGAAACTGTTAGAGACGTTCCCCGTTGGCTCGTTTTTGAGAGAAGAGGGGAAAGTATTTTTTGTCAACTCGGGAAGTGAGGCGAATGACTTGGCTTTGCGTATGGCGAGGGTTTATGGAGGAATTAAAGAAGGAAGAGAGGCAGGGAGGGATGATCCGGACCTGCGGGAAGGGACAGAGAGAAGAACAGATGGAAAGGGGGGAGGAGTGAGTGAGGGAGGAAGGGAGGGAGGGGCGATGGAAACCATTGTCCTCGCAGGGGCTTATCACGGCCACACGGCTAGCTTGATTGAAGTTAGTCCGTATAAATATGAGGGAAAAGGAGGGTTCGACCCACCGGGATACATACACAAAATTTCGGCGCCGGATGTCTATAGAGGGAAATATAGATGTTTGGCGTGGGGCAAGGCGGCTTGTGCTGCTGGTGGTTGTACTTCTGTCTCTGTTGCTGGCGGTGCTGGTGGTGGTGATGCCCTTCTTGGTGCTGGTAATGGTACTGACGGTGCAAAGGACGGCATAACAGCAGCAGCCATCGGAAAGCAGTACGCTGAAGAGGTCAAGCAAATCTGTCTTTCCCTCCGACTGCAGAACAAACGCATGGGTGCTTTCATTGCCGAATCTATCCTTGGATGCGGGGGACAGGTGGGTGGAATTGATTGCGAGGTTTCTCAGTCTAATTATACCTCATATATTTGGACATCTTTCTTGATTTTCTGTTTTTATTTGCCGTCTCCATCACCACCACCACCACCATCACCGGCACTACAGGTCGTCCTCCCCCCTTCCTTTCTTATGCACTGCTATGAGTATGTGCGGAAAGCGGGTGGGGTGTGTATTGCAGACGAGGTGCAGGTGGGCTTTGGACGGGTAGGGACGCACTTTTGGGGGTTTGAGACACAGGTAATTCCTTTTATTACTTATTAAATAAATGAACTAATAAATGAATTGAATGAATGAACGATACGTGAATTTAAAGTACTCAATCACTCAATTGATGAACACATCTCTTCATCCATTGAATCAGGATGTCTGCCCCGATATAGTGACGATGGGAAAGCCTATGGGCAATGGTTTCCCCTTGGGTGCCGTGGTGGCAAGGAGAGAAATAGCAGACGCGTTTGCAGGTTCTGGGATGGAGTATTTCAACACATTTGGTGGCAGTAACTTGAGGCAAGAGGGAGGATTGGTGGGGAGGGCGACGGAGAGGGGGGGGGGGGGAAGGGAAGGCAATGAATCGGAAAGAGGAAGGTGGGACGGGGAGGACGACTGAGGGGGGGGAGGGAAGGCAACGAATCGAAAATTGCAGGCGTGTTTGTAGGCCCTGGGAGGCAGAAATTTTACACTGGAGGTTGGGGTTAGTGAGGCTTTTAGCCATAGCCATCTCTCCATGTGATTTCAAAACTGACGAACGAAAATTGTACTTTTTCTCTCACGCCCTCTTTCCTCTGGTCTCCCTTCCCCTCCCATCCCCCCCCAGCTGTGCTATCGGCGAAGCGGTGCTCGACATTATCCACCAAGAAAGGCTGCAAGAAAACGCATTGATAACAGGGGCATACCTGAAGGAGCAATTGAGAGAAAGATTGTTAGTGCCATGGCCGTCGGTGATAGGCGACGTGAGGGGCTTGGGATTATTTTTGGGGGTCGAATGCATCGAGGGAACAAAGGAAAAGGAGGAAGAAGAGGAAGTGAGGGAGGAAGGGGACAATAGGAAGGGGAGGGAGGGCGAGGTGCCAATCCCGTCCTCAGAAGCAGCGGGATGGATAGCAGCACGGGCGAGGGGAGAGGGGGTTCAGGTGTCAGTGGACGGCCCAGCGGCCAACGTGTTGAAAATCAAGCCTCCTCTGTGCTTTGGGATAGAAGAGGCAGACCTGCTGGTAGCGACCCTGGAGAAAGCGGTTGGGGAGTACTCATTAATGCAGAGAAAGAGAAGAGGAAAGGAAGGAGGAAGGGAGACGTAGCTACAGAAGGAATTGTGCTTTCAAGGAAGGGGATAAAAAAGACAAACTCTGAAAAAGAGAAGGAATGTAATGCAGAGATTGTGAAATAAGCTGAGGTGAAGGAGGAGGAAAGCAATTCTTGTTTCTGGCTTTACAATCTTCCTTTCTACAGACAGTTTTGCATTCTGTTCAGTTCATAGCCCTCCCTCCCTTCCTCCCTCCTTCCTCCTAATAAAAGATCGTTAGCGTCCGGTGGTGCGGCGGCAGCTTTTCTTTCGCCTTTTCCCCCTCCTGCCACAACAACCAATCCACCTCCACACTCATCACCCTCCCTCCCTCCCTCCCCCCCTCCTTCCCTCCCTCGTTCCATGTCTTCATTATTTGCTCTACAGCCTGAACAGTTGCCGCGCGGATTTCGACTTCTTCCTCAGAACCCGCTGAGAGCTCTTCCTTAGTATCTATCTTCCTCTCCAATGCAGGACTATAATTTAAAACGCCCCGCGCTCGCAAGATCTGCGTTAAATATGGATCACACAAAATATCAAATAATTAGGAAGCCTTCGCCGACGTATAAATGAATATCCTCTCCGCCCCTCTCTCCCTCTATCCCTCCGCCCCTCCTTCCCTCCCTCCTTCCCATACCTGTGGCACTCTATAATCGGCAAACATCGTTAACTGCTCCATGTCCTTAAAAGAATAAGGATGAGACCTCTCCGTCTGTTTCCCATACGCAGCCCACACGTCCCCTACGAAAATTTGGGCCCGTTTGTAGAAAAATATGAGTTCTCCGCGGTACAGGGACGCGTCACGGAAAGAAGGGAAATAGGCTGTCATGAGCCTGACGAGCTCGACGGCGGAGTGGTGACTTTCTAGAACTAAGTTGGACGCAAGGCCTTGAAAGTGGCGGAGGAGGACACGGCCCACCTCCTGGAGTTTGCGGGTGCGTTCAAGGAGAAGGGGGAGGGTTGGGGAGGAGGGAAGGAGGGAGGAGGATGTGACCGTGGCGCTGCTAATGCTATTGTTGCAGCTGTTGCTGGTCGGGGGCGAAGGTGAAAAGGCTTCAACTCCAACTCCACCTCGACCTTCACTACCAGAAGCAACAGCAGTAGGAGCAGCAGCAGCATCGCCAGAGATGGATGAGAAATCGATCCATCCCGCCACCTCCTCGGGGGTGATCCTCATCAGTCTCTCCGCACCGAAAGCATGTTCATCACTCTCCAAGGCCCTTTTCAACCCCCTTGCCAAATGTTCATACTCCAACCCCGGGGTCGGCCAAAAACAGAAGTTCAGGGTGTCCAAGACAAGGATGTACTGGCAGGTCAACGGCCCGGCAACGGCAGCATCCGTTTGATAATGCCATCCGCTTTCGTCCCACGCGATTGGAGTGCTTCGATAGGCGGACGACAGGGCGTGGGTCAGGTCCAAGAGCGCTTGATGGTCAATGTGAACGTGGCTGGCTTGGGCAACGACACGAGCAGTGGAAGCACGGACGAGCTCCAGGGGCTGGTAGTGTAGTAAGTGTAGTGTAGTAGTGTAAGTGTAGTAGTGTAAAATTTAGTTTTATGTGGTGTAAAGGTTAGTGGCTTATGTAGGGTATGGGTGTGAAAGAGGGGAGGTTGTCGGGGCGTGTTCGATGGAGCTTACCGTGCCGCTCCCGTCGGGAAATGCATTGTCAGTCGCCTTGTCTGGCATGGCACCCACGTCTGTCGCCATCAACACAGTCGTCAGCCTATGTTTGCGCGTGTTTTATGTAGAGGTGTCACAGGAGCGGAATCACCAGAACAACCGTGGCCTCAGGCTCTTCTTCCTCAGAAAAGGCCTTGGCCTCCTCGAGCAGGTGTGTGGCCCATTATCATGCTGCCTCCTCCTCCTCGTCCACCCCCACCTCCTCCTTCTTTTCTTCCTCCTTCTCCTTCCTTTCCTCCTTTTAGTACTCTCCTTGCGTATATGACGCGTGGCCATCCTGCTCATCCACCCTCACTCGTAACTCATCTATAATCCCGTCCTCCACTGCCACCCAATCTTACCCCCTTACAGATCGACAGAACTTTACCGCCACCTTGCACGTGATGGTTTTGGAGTTGCCGATAAGTTCTAAGAAGTGCACAATTTCAGAGATGGCCATCCCTTATTGAGAAGCCTTTATCCTCCAGACCACTATTCATACAGCTTTTGGCATGCCGTTAAGTTGTAAAAACACCAAGCCGTGTGAAGCGTCCAAGTATAAAAAGCGCAATTTAAGATGGCGTTGTATTCCTTCAATTGCACTTTTACGTACCATGGAACTTCATAGGGCTTGGTGTTTCTATAGCGGATAGAATAGGCTTTGAATCGTCAATCAGAAATATGGAAGTAAGGGAAAACGAATAATTCCAATCGAGATACGACTGCCTCTTGGCTGTGTTTTCTCTTTTGGTTCTTCTTCTGGCAATTTTCTATTAATCGATTTAAACCGCCTATATCTGGGGCTTTGCTACCGTCGTCGTCATTTGCTCCTAACTTCTACACACTGTTTATTTCCTAATCTATTTCTATATGTCTTCCTTCAAGATGCAATCGAATCAATTGCCATTTCCCAACAGCCTTGTTCCTAGGACCTCTCCCTCTTTCCATTAACCCCCCCCCTCAATCTTTCCTTCCATACAAGAGCGCGCACAAACAATGGCAGCCCCCTTCCTCTTCACCTCACAGAAACGCCGCCGCGCGCAACCGCCCAAAACACATGAAATGATTTTTCATTGCGCTGCGGTCATAGTTTTCCACCAACCGTCTAGCTGCCGCCCTCCATTCCTGCTGCTGCTGCTGCTGCTGCAGTTCCTCCCCCACTCCATATTCCTTCTTTTCCACGGGACAGGGAGGGAAAAAGAGCGGACAAAGGGCGGGCGAGCGCAGTAATTCCAACCATGCCTCTTCCACTATCAAGGGAGTGACGGCGCCAGCTCCCAATAAAGCAGCCCACCAGTCGCTTACCTGAGCACAGAAAGAGAAGGAAGAGGAGGAGGAGAAGGTGGAGGAGGAGGGGAAGGAGGAAGCGGAGATTGCCTCTTTCCTACTTTCGCATTCGTGTTCTTCCTCTCTGTCTCTTTCTTTTTCTTCCTCCACCACCATCAAAATCTCCGCCGTCAACCTCACCATGTTCCACCCTTCCCGTTCCTCCCTCCCTCCCTTTTCTTCATCCTCGTCATCATCCCCCTCTTCCTCGTCGACCATGGCAAAGTTGAATATCAATCTTTGAATCCATCGTTGGGTTCCGTGACTCATGTTGAGGATGTGGGATAAGAAAGGTGGAAGGGCTAGCAGACACTTCTGGAGGAGCAACAGCGTTTTGTATAGCTGCTGCTGCTGCTGCCGTTGCTGCTCGTTCTCCTTCTCCTCCTGCTCTTGGATACACCAGCCATTCGCCACTCCCTCTCCCTCACCGTCCCTCATTGCCTGTGCTGCATGCAGGACAAAGGACAGCACCGCTCCAAGCGTTACTATCAAGTCTTTAATCTCCTCCTCTTTCCTCTCCTCTATCCCTCCCTCCCTCCCCATCACCACCTCCTCCTTCCTTTCCTCCCTCCCTCCCTCCATTAAGATTGATAACAACTGGGGGAGAAACTGCTGAAGGTCCGAAGGGAGGAGGAAAGGCGCCCCCTCCATTCCTACCCTTAAACGGTGCAAGTGTTTCTGGGTTGTGATTAACCAGGAGGAGGAGGAGGAGGGAGGGAAAGATGACGGGGAAATGGCAGGGGTAGGAGCAGCAGAGGTGGCGGAAGAGAGGGCCATCGCTCGCTCTTTGGCTGCGAGAAGCCGCTGTTGCTGCTGTTGTCGCTGCTGTTGTCGCTGCTGCTGCCGCAGGACAACCTCCTCTACAATGGGCTCAACCGCTGTGCGGTGCGCGTCCTGCACGGCGAGTGAAACAGCGACGTGGACGAGGGAGGGAGGGAGGGAGGGCAGGGCCAGAGATTGAATACAAATGGGTAAACGGGTGGAGTAGAAGGAGCGGAGATGGTCTCGAAGGGAGGCAGGGGGGGAGGGAGGGAGGGAGGGAGGGAGGGCGAGGTTCAAGGCAAGGTGGCGGGCGTTTTGGAAGGTGGTTTGGAGGGAGAGTTCCGTCAAGCGGTGCAGCGAAGGGTGTTGATGGAAGAAGGACGATTCCAGTGAGGAGAGGAGGGGGGCTAGGCTGCTGCTGCTGCTATTGTTGTTGTTGTTGTTGTTGTTGTTGTTGTTGTTGTTGTTGTTGTTGTTGTTGTTGTTGTTGTTGTTGTTGTTGTTGTTGTTGTTGTTGTTGTTGTTGTTGTTG
>Ga0160419_100343_pt1 | contig 31270 bp, 18 predicted proteins | sample CelAP2metagpilot_2_FD_108196 | JGI IMG/M metagenome (GOLD analysis project Ga0160419, IMG submission 108196) | Phycosphere-associated microbial communities from Cellana algal ponds in Kailua-Kona, Hawaii, USA - Cellana AP2-4-25 metagenome pilot ... | reverse complement strand
GTGTTGATTGTCACTGAGAACTGACCCGGTATTTTCACCGAGATTTGACCCACCCTCAGTTATGCGTCGTGGTTTATGACGCGGTCAATGTTTTGGCCTCCTTTCGTGTTTTTTTTGCAGCCTCAGCGCTGGCCTTGAAGCGGTAGCTGTCGTTTCCGGTTTCGAGGATGTGGCAGCGGTGAGTCAGCCTATCGAGGAGCGCGGTTGTCATCTTTGCATCCCCGAAGACCTGCGCCCATTCTGAGAAGCTGAGGTTTGTGGTGATGATGACGCTGGTGCGCTCGTAGAGCTTGCTGAGCAGATGGAAGAGCAGCGCCCCGCCAGATGAACTGAACGGCAGGTAGCCGAGTTCGTCCAAGATGACCAAGTCGACCTTCGTCAGCATCTCAGCCAGTTTCCCTGCCTTACCAAGCGCCTTCTCCTGCTCCAGCGCGTTGACCAATTCCACGGTCGAGAAGAAGCGCACCTTACGCCGGTGATGTTCGATGGCTTGGACGCCGATTGCTGTGGCTGTGTGGCTCTTGCCCGTTCCGGGACCGCCGATCAAAACGACATTCTCGGCCGCTTCGATAAACTCGCATCGGTGTAGCTGCCGCACTGTCGCTTCGTTGATCTCACTCGATGCAAAGTCGAAGCCCGTCAGATCCTTGTATGCGGGGAAGCGGGCGACCTTCGTGTGGTAGGCGATGGACCGTACCTCGCGTTCGGCGATCTCGGCCTTGAGCAGCTGTGACAGCATTGGTGTGGCAGCTTCGAACGCTGGCGCGCCCTGGGCGACCAAGTCTTCAATCGCATTTGCCATGCCATAGAGCTTAAGACTGCGCAGCATGATGACGATAGAGGCTCCTGCTGGGTCATGACGCATGGCGCTTCTCCTCAGTCTGTCGCAACCCGTCATAGCGACCGACGTTGGCCACTGGCGTTGTCTGCAATGCCAGTGCGTCCGGCGGATCGACCTCGGGGTGATCTGTCGGTCTGCGGTCGATCAATCGATGCAACAGGTTCAGGATGTGCGTCTTGGTGGGGACGCCTGCTTCAAGTGCCAGCTCCACTGCACACAAAACGTCCTCTTCGTTGTGCTGAAGGACCAAAGACAGAATGTCGACCATCTCTCGGTCACCGCCTTCTTTACGCAGCATGTGATCCTGCAATTGACGGAAGGCATCCGGCATCTCCGTGAACGGCGCACCATTCCGAAGTGCGCCCGGTTTGCGTTGGATAACAGCGAGATAGTGGCGCCAGTCATAGATGACCTTGCCGGGCTTGCGATGAGACCGCTCGATGATCCGCGCATGCTTGCAAACCGTTTGCCCTTCAGCGACCACGATCAGCCGTTCGGGATAGACATGCAAACTGACACGGCGGTTCGCAAAGCTGGCGGGAACGCTGTAGCGATTGCGTTCGAAAGTGATCAGGCATGTGGGTGACACACGCTTACTGTGTTCGATAAAGCCATCGAATGCCGGCGGCAGTGCCATCAGCGTAGGCTTCTCGGCCTCCCACACGTCAGCGATGGACCCCGGCAAAGCCTTGTGCGGCGTCTCTGTCCAAAGGGCGATACAGCGATCTTCAAGCCATTGGTTCAGCTCTGCCAGATCGGCGCAGACCGGCATGACCTGCCACATGCGGTTGCGCGCATCCTGCACGTTCTTCTCAACCTGGCCTTTCTCCCAACCGGCCGCCGGATTGCAGAACTCGGGCTCAAACACGTAGTGGCTGGCCATAGCCTTGAAGCGTGCATTGACGTCCCGCTGCTTGCCTTTGCCCACACGATCAACGGCGGTCTTCATATTGTCATAGATCCCGCGACCAGGCACACCGCCGAACACGCGGAATGCATGCCAGTGGGCGTCAAACAGCATCTCGTGCGTTTGCAGCGGGTAGGCCCGCACCAAGAAAGCGCGGCTGTGCGATAGCTTGATATGAGCGACCTGAAGTTTGACGCGCTCACCGCCGATGTTGGCCCAGTCCTCGCTCCAATCGAATTGGAAGGCTTCGCCGGGCGCGAACACCAAAGGCACGTAGGTGCCGCGCCCCGTCGTCTGTTCCGCTCGATGCCGATCTTCACGCCATGCCCGGGCGAAAGCTGCCACGCGTTCATAGGAACCATTATATCCCAGCTTCACAAGATCAGCATGCATTTGCTTCACTGTCCGCCGCTCTTTGCGTGACTTCCGCGTCTGGATTAAAAGCCAGGCTGACAGCCGATCCGCGTAGGGGTCCAGCTTGCTTGGACGCTTGGGCGTCTTGAACTGCGGTTCCACCGCACCTTCACGCAGATACTTCTTGATCGTGTTCCGAGACAAACCCGTCCGCCGGGCAATCTCCCTGATTGGCATTTTGTCACGCAATGCCCAGCGTCGAATGACACTCAAAAATCCCATGTCGATCACTCCTAATCCCCCCAACCAAAACCGTCGGGGAAGTGTGTTCACATGGGTCAATTCTCAGTGACAATTTATAGGGCTACCGGGTCAGTTCTCAGTGACAATCAACAGTTGCTCCGACTCGAGCATTCATCTCGGCGAAAATGGCACTCATTTTGTCATACCAAAACAAATTTAGTCGAAAAAAGAGCGCGTTCTATGCCGGCTTTCCCTGATTTGTGACAGAAAATGCCAAATTTACATAGGATAAAATGGCACCTACCTTGATGTCATGGACACAAGGGAGGCACCGATGGCGTTCAAGGCAGAACTTCTCAAGAAGAAGCTGAAAGCAGAGGGGAAATCGCGCGACGAACTCGCCGCGGCGATCAAGAAGCATAAGCGCACAGTGAGTCGCTGGCTGGCGGGAACCAATCCGCCCAAGCCCAAGGATCTGGAGGCGATTGCCCGCGTTTTGAACTGCAAGCCTCAGGATTTCGATCCGTTCTTTGCCGACGTGGACTTGGGAGAAGTGTCCATCCAGGCCCATGTTTCTGCTGCGTCCCACAATGCCTACGAACTCATGCGTTGGCGTTATGGGGTCAGCCAGAAGCAGATCATGGAACTGGCACCCGTTCTCTTTTCGATTGTGGCCGGACATGCACTGAAAGTGCCGGTGCAGGACGACGAAGTAGCTCGCCTTGCCTTTGAAAACGGCCTCTCCGATCCGCGTCTGCAAGGGGGGCACCTTGAGGACCAAGCCAGCAAGCTCAAAAAATGCTTCGGAATCGAGACGTCACACCCTGGCACCGAAACGTCGCGGAATCTGTTCAGCGAGGCAATCGTTCGGCTGTCGGCGCAGATTTCAGACCACGTCGACACAAAGTGGTTCGTGGGGGCAGCGGCCGAAGAGGCCCCGAATGCGGCCGGATTTATATCGGACATTGAGCTCGTAGAGGCTCTCTCTGGGGGGCAACCGCCGCTGGCTGAGGCCATCGCGAAAGGACGCATTCGGCTGTCCTCGGTTTTGCATCAGGCCAAGGAAGCCAAGGGCGGTAGCCTCTCGATTAAAGAGTTTGCTAAGGCCATTCGGGAAGCGCATGAGCAGGGCATGGAGGATCAGCGGAAGGCAGGTCTCAAGAAGCTGAAGGCCTGGCGCGCGTTCTATGCCGAACGCCATCCGGAACTGGCCGCGGAGTATGATGACCTCGTGGCGAAGCATTGCCATGAAGAAGGTTGGTACCCTGAGCGGTATACGGATGATGACCGTGTTCAAAGCTGGGTGAACCCGTTCCAGGAAGATTTGCATCTCAACGAAGATACGCTTTCTGAGTATCAGAGCCGCAAAGCTGCGGCCTCTGAAGGCGGCAAAATTGCCTTGGTTTTCCCGTTCGAAGATCCGATCTATCGCCGCTTTGAAGAACTCCAGCGTCACCGCTCCAAGCTCAAAAAGCAGTTCGAGGAGGAGTGGGCATGATGGCTGTGTGTGCAGACGCCTCTTTCGTCCTCAGCAACCATGCGGCAACGCGTATGGCCCAACGGAGTATTCGGCACGACAGTCTCGAACTTGTCCTTCTGCATGGGACACGGGTCAAGGCGCGGCATGATTGCGAGGAGTACATCTTGTCAGGACGGACCGTCCGGCACCTGACAGCCGCTGGCCTCGATGAGGAGATGATTGCAGCTGCGACCAAGGTGAGGGCGATTGTCGACGCCGCAGGTAATGTCGTGACCTGTTATCACCAGCGCAAAGGCCGATCACGACCGTTCCGCAGCAATTCATGCCTTCGGAACACCAAGTACATGTGATTTTTCAAGGGACCACAGAATGCGCGTCGTGTGAGTGGTACGCCCACGAACGATACCGCTGCGCGCTTAACTCAAGATCATGCAAGCGAAGGATGCAACATGTCCGCTATTATCTATCAATCCACAAAATTCTACCATGCGCGCGAACAGTATTATGCCGTAGCAGGAGAGCGCACGTTGCTCCGCCTGACCATTGGCAGCATCGGCGGCCACCAAGGCGGGGCCATTAAGACGGCCACCGCTAGCGATTTTGGCGCCCCGCCGATCTACCGGGACCGCGAAGCGTTGATCAACGCTCTGCAGGTCGGGATCCAGAACCTTGCCGGGGGCGAGGTGGACCTTTGCATCGACAGCGATGGCAAAGGCCGCAGGTTCGCCGAGATCTGCCTGTCCGGCACGAGGGATCAGTTGTTCGAAGCCCTTACTCTACTGGCCGATGAAATGGCCCTATATCTGGGGCAGCCGGCAGAGGTCGACCACACTGCCGGCTGCAGCGATCTTCGCGATCTATATGACGACCTGTGCATTGCCGAGGGCGCGCCAATTTATTTATCGGATGGCATGTATTTGGGATCTGGCGGGCGGCTGCTCTAATGATGCAGGTAACGCAGTTCACATCCCAGCAGCCCCCGTGCCGCGCGGCAAGTCCCGCTCTTCGACGATCGAGAGGTTGCCCTCAAAGCGAGGCTTGTCTAGCCTCCAATTCAGCTGGTGGAATGTCATGCTTACCCCCTATTTCGGCCCGATTTCAAAGGCATACGATTCCAGGGTGATCTAGCGCAGAAGCCTGGAAACTATTTCCGCAAGAGATGCCGTTTGCCAGTAAAGGGGGACACCATGGATATGTGGAACGTCACGTATCTTTGACTCTTTGGGCGGCCAAATCCTCAAGAGACAAGAAAATCACGTCTTTCAATTCTGACCCAAACGTCAAGCATTTCTGACCCAGACCGCGAAGCGGCCGTTAATTCGTCCTGCAGCTAAGGTCTCGAACGAGCCCAACCTGTGAATTCGAAATTCTCGCTGCGCGAGCACGCAGCATGAAAATTGCTGCAAGTGCGTCAGTCGTGGCACTGCAGCGTAGCGAATGAAGCGGCCATTTGCCGGGCAATTGAAGTGAGATGGATCAGCCTCCGAAGAACCATGAAGAACCAGACAAGACGAGCCTGATTTTTACGCAGGCGGAATCAAGCACGGGCTTTCAAACTGCCGAGTGAAAATGCTGAAATGGTAGGTACCGCCCGCTGCGGGAAGCCACCGTTTACTGTACCTGTATACTCGCCTTGTCAGCGCTTTGCTGATGCGGGGAGTGGAGGGCGGATCGGAGGGCATAATATGCCAAGAGTCCAGCTACCCGCAGTCACCCCGAAACACAAAGCATGGAACAAAGGCCGGATCATCGGTCAGAAGCGACCGTTGTTGCCCAGACAAGTCTGGTCGATCAGGGCGCGTCTTGAGTTGGCAGGCAATCTGCGTGATCTCGCATTGTTCAACGTTGCCATCGATAGCAAGCTTCGCGGATGTGATTTGGTCAAACTCTCGGTAACGGACCTAGTCAAAGGTGAACACGTCCGAGAACGCGCGTCCGTCATCCAAAGCAAAACCAAGAGGCCGGTTCAGTTTGAACTCTCTGAAAATACGCGAGATTCGGTCTCCGTGTGGGTCAAATCGCCCGAGATGCTCGCGTGCAGATATATGTTCCCGAGCCGCTTCCATGATCGCGCGCATATCTCAACGCGCCAGTATGGACGGATCGTTAGTGACTGGGTCGCCGCGATCGGTCTGGAACCGAGTGCATATGGGACGCACTCCCTTCGTCGAACCAAGGCCGCCGAAATTTACCGAAAGACAGGCAATCTCAGAGCGGTACAACTTCTGCTTGGCCACACGAAGGTCGATAGTACCGTGCGTTACCTCGGAGTAGAGCTAGAGGATGCATTGAGCATCGCGGAACGGATCGAAATCTGAAACCGTTTGGCGGATGGACCGCTTCGGGTTTGCCGAAGCGGTCTGTTTCGCTTTCCGGCATCATTCCGGCAAGTCGCCACATGTGGCGGAGTGGTACTTGGCGGCGGGGTCCGTTTAGATATGGAAACACGGTCTGTCCCAGTCTAGGCTTCACCGTAAATTACAGAAGAGCAGGCAGGATGCGGAGCATTCGCGTTTCCAGCGCAGTCGTCATCACCGACCTTGGCGTTTCCGACGGACACAAGGCGCGGTACGTTGTCACAAACGAGGCGACGGGGCGGCATTTTTCGGCGGACGCGCGGGCCTTACGCTTCCTCGAAAGCCTGCGGACAGACGGGAGCGTGCAGAATGCGATCCAGCGCTCGGATGTCTCGCCGCCGCATGCGGCGCGGCTCATCGAAACCTTTGCACGGAACGGGCTGATTGCGGGTGCGGAACTCGACGTCGCAGCCGCAGTCGCCAAGCAACCCCTGGAGGGCAAGCTCATTTCGCTGCGGTTCGATCTTGCAAATGCCGCGCGCCTGGCGCGCCGTTTGTCCTGGGTCGGTCGCATGATGTTTTCGGTACCGATGGTGCTGGTCTGGGGCGCTCTGGTGCTTCTTGCGCTGGCGGTGTTTCTGAACAACTCTGCGCAAGTGACAGCGAGCCTTACCCAACTTGCGCGTGGCGGTCCTGCAAGTTGGGTTCCGGCAGCTATGCTGTTCGTGGGCCTCAAGGCGGTGCATGAGCTGGGGCATATCCTGGCCTACCGGATCATGTGCCTGCGCGAAGGGTTCGACCCGGGTCCGATCCGCGTCGGCATGATGACCTTCGCCGCAACACCCTTCCCCTACACTGATGTCACCAGTGCCTGGCGCATCTCGTCGCGTTGGCGGCGCGCGGCCATCGGGGCGGCCGGGATTTACTTCGAAACCATGAGTGTCGCTGTTCTTGTTCTGGCCTGGGCGGCGCTGGACCTTGGCGCGCTGGAGTCTGCGATCTTGCAAGTGGCGGTCTTTTCCGGCGCGTTGACGCTTCTGTTCAACCTCAACCCTGCGGTCAAACTGGATGGATACTATATTCTGACCGACCTTCTGAGACAGCCGAACCTGGCCGGACGGGCGAGCCAGGCGGCCCGCGCCGTGGTGTGGCGCGCCCTTGGGGCGGAGGCGGCGCAACCCGGCGCTCTGGAACTAGCCTATTGGCTGATCTCTTACGCCTATCGATGGACGATCTTTGCCGGCGTGTTCTGGATCGCATACCGGTTCGACCCGCGGCTTTCGGTACTCATTGCCGCCGCGGCTGCAACGCTGTTGATGATCCGGCCCATTTTCGGCACAATGAAGCCAATTCTGACCAAGGTGACACCCATGCGGATTGGCGCGACCGCCCTTGTCTTCGGCCTGCTCATCGTCCTCGCTTTCGTGCCGTTCCGGGCGCGTCTGGTCGTCGACGGTCAGGCGTTTGTCTATCGCACGGAATTCCTGCGACCGTCCGAGCCAGCACGCGTTGCTGTTCTGGACGGCGGGACCGGAGTTATTTTCGCTCAACCCGAGATTCTGGTCGACCGAGCTTCGCTGGTCACGCGGTTTGAGATCGTCTCGAATATGGCCCGCACGCGTGGTCTGGCTGCCGCCGAACTTGCCGCGCTTGAGGGCGACCGCGCGAGCCTGCAAAAACGCATTGCTGAACTGGATGCACGTATCGCGCGGTTGTCACCGAACGTATCGGCAGATGCCGCACTGGCACTTCTGTCCGGCGAGCATTTCAATGGGCAATGGGTGTCGACCGCCACCGAAGACGCGGTTGCTGCGGTAACGATCCCGACAGAACCGTTTCTGGAGCTGCGCATCCGGCAGGAACGTCTTGAGGCAGATATGTCGGAGGACATTCAGATCAGATTGACCGACCGGCCGGAGTGCACCTTCCGCGCGCGCGCCGAGGGGGGCTGGAGCAACTTTGTCGCCCGCGATGGCATGGTCACGGTCGAAGCCGCTCCCCAAGCTGCACTCCCCCAATGTGCACAGGCGATTCGCAATGGTGCAGCGATTGTCGCGCGTGTTCCCTTGCCGCCACGCTCAATTGCTGAAAGACTGCGCATTGAGGTTCGTCGGATGTTGCAGGAACGCCTTCCGTTCGAAGAAGAAGCATAAAAAGAAAGGTCAGGCACAATGGTCAGGAGACGCGCGGTAGATCCCGCAGATCGGGCACCTTCAAGCGACAAACTTCCGCTGCTTTACAGAACTCTGGTTCCGCTGGCGCCCGAGCGACATCAAGGGGTGCGGGTTCTGGACAGGAAAGACTACAGCTTCGCTGCGACCGCGAATGTCATCCCGCTGACGGTGGATGAGTTCCCGGTCGCAATGCGCCACTATCCGATTGTTCTGGCGCTAGGTGAACCTGCGACGCCTGTCGCACTGGTCGGGTTCGAGCGTGGCCAGAACGCGTATGTTGATGCGGACGGTCAGTGGAAGAACGGCGCCTATATTCCGGCCTATGTGCGCCGGTATCCCTTTGGTCTTGTACGCGAAAGCGCGGAGGCGGAGCGGCACATTCTTTGCGCTGACATGTCGTCCACGCTGTTGGGCGAAGGCGATGAGGGACAACCGTTGTTCGATGCGGATGGCCAACCTGCTGACGCCGCAAAACGCGCGCTCGACTTTTGTCAGCGCTATGTGGCCTCCACGGAACGGACGCGCGCAGTCATGCGGGAAGCGCAGGAGCTGGGTCTGATCGGGCCTTCGGAGGTCACGATTTCGCGGGGCGACAGAAAACAAAAAGTGGACGGCTTCGCGCTGGTCTCGGAAGAAAAGCTTCGCGCCCTGGACGATGCGACGCTCGGTGGGCTGGTCCGGCGCGGTGTGACGTCGCTTTATGCAGCGCATCAGATGTCGCTGGCGAATTTCACCGAATTTGGTGCCTGATATGGTGCGAACGTTAACCGTCGCGATTTTCCTCTGCCTGCCCGTTCAGGCCGTGGCCGTGGATGTGACGGCTGTTCTCGAACCGCTTCGGTCGGTCGAGTTGCGCAGCACCGTCAACGGACGTGTGACACGTATTGTCGAGCCGGAGGGGACAACCGTAGCCGCGGGCGACGTCGTGGCCGAGGTTGACGCGGGCGTCCAGCGTGCGCGGGTCGAACTGGCCGAGGTCACTGCCGGGGCCGAAGGATCGTTGACACGGGCGGAGGAACTGCTGAAACAGGCTGAGTTCCGGCTGGAGCGGATCACCTCGGCGCGCGAACGCGGCGCGGCACAATCCTGGGAAGTCGAAACGGCGGCGCAGGCTGTCTCCGTCGCGAAGGCTGATGTCACCGTTGCCCGCGACGAGCTTCGGCGGCGCGAGGCCGAACTGGGGCTGGAACTGGCGACCCTGGCCGAATTCACGGTACGGGCGCCGTTCGATGCCACGGTTCTGAACGTCGCCGTCGATCCGGGCACAATCGTCGATACCGCAACTGTGCTGGTCGAGATCGGTGCCCTGGACACGCTACAGGCGTCAGCCTTTGTGCCGGTAGAATGGGCAACATCTTTTTCAGGTCGCGATACGGTTCCGGCCCGGCTGGAGAGTGGTCAGATAGTAGAGGCACGACTGCGGGCGCTCGACCCACGGGTCGATCCCGCCAGCCGCACAATCCGGGTGCTGGTCGAAGTGCCGAACGAAGACGGAGCACTCAGACCCGGCGAGATCCTCGTGATCGAAGACCCGCGATAGATGGAGGCGGAGACAGCCGAAAGCGGGCCGAAGCAAACGCTCTCCGATGCCATTGGCGCCGTCTACCGGACCGACCAGAACGCGGCCGACTTCGCAACCGCGCTGACCCATCTTGCGGTGGCGATGACGACAGCCTCCGAAGCGCATGTCATCCGTCCGGATGATCTCGGACCCATCGCATCATCGCCCGCTAACGCAACGCAGGCGGAGGCGGTGCAGCAAGACGTGTCCGAACGGCTTGATTGGAATGCAGGTGCGCCCGATCCTATCGAAGTAGGCGGCGTGCAGGCCATCGTTATCGCGCTTCCGGGCGGCGATGTGGCCGCGCTGGCGATCCGGCTGCGCAATCCCACCGCCACCCTTCGCGCTTTGGCCTATGAACGGCTGGTCGCGTTGTCGCATCTGTCTTTCGGTGCCTTTCGGCATCCCGATTTGCAGGACCTTAAATCGCTTCTGGCCGCAATCGAGACGGACATCGCCCCCGAAGACCTTGCCAGTCGCATGCGCCGTTTCGCCGATGCCGACACGGTCGCGCTTGCCTGGTTCAAGGGCGATGCAGTGTCGCGGCTGGCGCTCTCCGATCAACCCGCCGCCACGGCGCGGGCATCGCTTCCCGAGATGCTGGAAGCCGAACTGAGGGAGGCGCGCGATCCCGCGCGGCGGGCAGACAACGTCCATGTTGCCACCCAAGGTAGCGATGCCGTTGCAGTCAGGGTGGACGGCGCACGGCGGCACGAAAGCTTCCTGCCGATGGTGACGCAGGCCATCGCCCAAGCTCAAGGGGCCGGCACCGTCGCCCGGCGCGGTGCCGCGCGTCGCTGGGCGCGGCGGGGAGTCTTTGCGCTTGTAGCACTTGGTCTCTCACTTGTGCCCATACCCGATGCGCGACGCATTTCGGCGGAAGTGATCTCGACCAATGCCCGCACGATCACCGCGCCGCTGTCGGGCGTCATTCTCTCTGTCGAAGTGGCCGACCGGGAAAGGGTCGCCTCAGGGGAAAGCGTTCTGTTCCGGATCGATACCGACGACATCTTGCAGGAACTTGCCACAGCGGAGGCGGATTATTCCCGCGCGCTTCTGGAACGCGAGGCGGCGCGCGGCGCGCGCGATGCCGCCGCCCTTCGAAACGCGGAACTTGAAGCGGACGGCCTGCGTGCCCGTATCGACCTTCTGGAGGCGCGTCGCGCCAGCGGAACGGTTCTGGCCCCTATCGACGGTCTGGTCTCCGGCGGAGGACTCGACCGTTTCTCCGGCGCGACGGTCCGGCAGGGGGACCCCGTCATGGATGTGCTGGACCCGGACACGCTGGCGTTGAACCTGGAGGTGACGGACGATCTTCTGAACCGGATCGAGGAAGGCGAAGCCGGCATCTTCCGCCCCGACTTCGCACCGTCCCAGACCTTTGAGGGCACCGTGGAATGGATTTCTCCGGCCAAGAGCGAGCGAAGCGATATCACCGCGTTTCGCGGACGTGCCACGCTGCCTGACGACACCGGAACGCTGCGGCCCGGGCTTCGCGGTGTCTTTGTCTTCGAACGCGGCTTCAAGCCGATCTATCGCGTCGTCTGGGACGGTCTGCGCGACTGGGTGCTGCTCAGGCTATGGATTTAGCGCATCAGCGTGCCGATCCGCCCGGAATGGCCGTTTCCTCGCTCAGGAATTCATAGTTGAAGCGGTTAAGGCCGGTCGCAAGCGGATCGGCGGTCGCCGCATAGAGGTCTCTGACCGAGCGGTCGGCAACGGTCTCGAAGACTTCATCGACGCTCAAGACATCGCCGCGTGCGAACGGCTCTCCGATGACGGCGGGCGCAAAGAAGATGCGCGCGTTGAACATGCCGCGATCTTCGGGCAGCGTAGATGGCCGGTCATGGTTGATGGTCACGTTGTAAGTGTCGTCCTGAAGCTCGGTACCGATGACCAAGCTGCGCTGCTGCAATGGGGCGCCGTTCCGGTCAAAACCCGCCCGGTCGTCGAGGTACTGAATAGGCTCGCGGAAAAGCACAGATGTCTCGTAAGCCTGGTGGAAGTCGTCATCGACATTCTCCAGCGTCACGCGCGGGAAGATGGCGATCCAGTGCCCGCCGGCATCGGCGACGACATTGCGGACATAGGCCAGCGAGCCGTCCAGTTGATAGAGGTTGATGGTCACGTTGGCCCCGTATTCGGCCGTGCCGGTGTAGATCGGGTCAATCTGGAGGATCGGCAGGAACTGGGCATCGTCAATACCACCGCCGACCAGGCGCGGAGCCTCCTCGATTGCCGGGAATGGCCCCGGTTGAACTTCGATGATCTCGCTGTCGTCTTCCGAAATAGGCCGACCGGGATCGGTCGGATCGCCTGAAGTGCCGCCTGTGACTTCTGCCGTATTGACGACATCCGTAAAGACGGGGGAGGCATAGCCCACGAACACATCATAGGTCACAGTGACGCTTTCGCCCGGTTGCAGGACCGGAATGGACACGATGAGTGTTGTCCCCGACCCGGACGTGACGGTTGCGGGGGCACCCGAAACCGCGACGCTGGTGACTGTCAGGTCAAACGGAAGAGGATCCTCGATAACAAGGTTCAGTGCGGGACCTGTGGCCGCCGCGTCATTGTCCACCGTCACAGTATAGGTGATAGTGTCGCCCACGGTCGGTTCTGGATCGCTGACATCCTTGATGATACCGATCTGCGGTTCTACCACATCGACCGAGACAGCGTCGGTCACGGGTGTCAACGGCGCTTCGCCCTCGGGCGTGACCACCAGCGAAGCATCATTGGTCAGAACGTCGCCGTCGTTCACCGTCGGCAGATCATCGACGCGCACGGTCACTTCGACCACGATCTGGTCTGCCCCATCAATCACGCCGTCGGAATAGGCGTTGTCCAGCGCGCCGAAGCTGAAAATGACGTCCGAACCGGATGTGCTGACGACAGTGGCCTCGTCAGCCGCTGTCACTCCGGTGATTTCCGAACCGACCGAGACGATGTCGGCGGAGACGAAGGACAGACCGGTTGGCAATGTGTCCGTCAGCGTGACGTCGCCCATGGGCACTTCGGGAAGGGTGATGACCAGCTCATAGGTGATCAATTCGCCGATATTCACATCCGGATTGTCTGGGTCGTGCTCGCCGTCGCCCGTCTGGGACAGGCTGGTTGAAAGGATCGACTTGTCCAGAAGCGGCGGCAAGGCGACGCGTGCGTCGTCCGTCAGTTCGGGGTAGTCACGCTCATTCGGGTTGTCGCCCGGCGCGCTGTCATAGTTGACGGTGGCTTCGTTGATATAGCTCTCGGGCGCGACGGCACCGGCGCCGACATCCGCCGTATAGGTTACGGTCAGAACTTCGTCAGGTTCAAGGACGGGAATGCTGGCGGTAAATCCGGTTGCATCGGAGGTCACGGTCGGTGTGATCGTTGTGCCGTCGATCTGGAAAAGGAGCGAGCCGGTGTTCAGAGTGAATTCCGGCGGCAATGCATCCGTGACGATCACGTCATAGGCAGGACCGGCATTGCCACCCGGAGGCCCCACGTTCTCCACGGTCAACGTATAGGCAATTGCATCGCCGGTATCGACGACAAGCGGCCCGGATTTGTCGAGTTCAAGGAGTGGCTCGACGATCACGACATCCGCGCTGCCTTCCTGTGTCGGGAAGGGATCATCGCCAGTCGGATCGACATCCACATCGACCTCATTGGTCAGGAGCGCGCCTGCAACCGCGGCCGGATTGTCGACGATGACAGCAGTGACCTGCAACGTGATGACGTCATCCGGTCCGATTGTACCATCGAAATCATTCGAGATATCGCCGAAGTCGAACGTGACCGTTTGCCCGGAGACCGTAACGGTTGGATCGGTGAGCGGTGCGTCTGACGTGTCCGTCAACGGGGGAGCGCCGAAGCTGATGACATCGAAGGACACGTATTGCATGCCCACCGGCAGCGTGTCCGAGACGACGACGGATTCCATTTCGATTTCAGGAAGCGTAATCTGGTACTCGAAGGTCACCTCTTCGCCAATGTTCAGCGCGAAGGGGGTCGATCCATCGACAGAATCCGTTTCTGTGAAGGAGGACGCAATCGGGCGTTTGTCGACCGTCGGCACCGTTGCGATGATATGATCGTCGCTTTCGCTATAGTCCCGCCCATCCGGGCTTGCCGGATCACCATCACCGATCGTGTCGTAGTCGACGCTGATCGTGTTGGCAAAGCTGTTCGCCGCCGGTGCGTTGGCGTCCAGGATCGCGTCATAGGTGACGATAAGGCTATCGCCGACCTCAATCGGCAGGGCCGCGGGCGTTGCCGCGTCGTAAAGGACGAAATCGAACCCGGACGCCGTTTCGGTGATGGTCAGCAGACCGGTTACGTCCACCCCGTCGAGTTCAGCCGAAACACTTCCGGACACGAGCGAAAGTGACGGGCTTGAAAGCGTATCCTGCACGAAGGCATCATAGGCGGGCGCGGTCCCGACATTGGTGATTGTCGCGGTGTAGGTCGTGGTTTCGCCCGGCGCGACACCCACGTCACCAGTTTTCTCGACCGTAAGTTCCGGTTCGACGATATCGACATCCGCCGTCGCGGTCTGTGGCGTCAGGGCTGGTTCGCCCTGCGGCGTCACCGTAAGCGTTGCGCTGTTGGTCAGTTCGGCGGCATCGACGTTGGCCGCCGCATCGGTGACACGGGCAGTCAGAAGGACAGTGATCTGATCGGCTGCGTCGATGACGCCGTTCGACGTGTTGGTGACATCGGTGAAGGTATAGGTGACCGTCCCGCCGCTTTCGCTGATGGTGTTGGCGGCAAAGGCGACCTCGCCCCCGACGGTGTCGATGCTGGCCGAAACATAGTCGAGACCAGCTGGCAGCGTATCGACCAGCGTAACTTCGTCCATAGGAATCTCGGGAAGGGTGATGACCATCTCGAAGGTCACTTCTTCCCCGATGGTCAGGTCAAGCTGGGCTGGATCGTGTTCTCCGCTCCCCGTCAACGGATCGGACGAGGAAACGGCGGTTTTCGTCAGCGTCGGGTCGGTCGATACGGTTTCGGTATCGCTGACGGTGGGATAGCTGCGCTCGTCCGGATTGGCACCGGGGGAACTTGTATAGTCTGCCGTCGCGGTGTTCTCATAAGCCACGACAGGGTCGGCGCCCGCATCGAGCGTCGCAGTATAGTCAACGGTGACGGTCTGGCCGACGCCGATTGTCGGGACCGTCAGAGAGAACCCGTTGGCCGTGGTCGTCAGCGCCGTCGGCGTGATGACCGCACCGTCCAGACGCACGACGATCGATCCCGGATCGAGCGCGAAGTCCGTCGCGAGCGTGTCAGCGATCACAACGTCATACGCTGGTGCTGCCGCGCCATTCGCCGGACCAACATTCACCACCTCAATCGAAAAGTCCGCATCCCCACCAAGCGGCACAGACAGCGGTGCGGTCTTGTCCAACGTCAAAAGCGGCTCGACGATCTCGACGTCAGCGGTATCGGTCTGCGGATCAAGCGGCGCTTCGCCCTCGGGCGTTACCGTGATGCTGGCGGTGTTGGTCAGCGTTGCGCCCGCTGCTGCTGCGGCGTCGTCCACGATCACGGCTGTCACTTCGAAGGTGATTGTGTCGTCCACACCGATGGACCCATCCTCGGGGTTGGTGATTGCCCCAAAGTCGAAGGTCACATCGCGGTTGTTTGCCGCAACCGTCACGGTCGGCGCCGATGCGCCAAGGTCGCCGGAAACCGGAACAAGGGCACTTGAGACATACTCCATTCCCGGCGGCAACGCATCGTCAAGAACAACGCTGTCCATCGCAATCTCGGGAAGGGTCAGCACATAACGGAAGGTGACTTCTTCGCCGATGGCCAGTTGGAACGGATCACTGCCACCCGTGCTGTCAGTGTCACTGTTGTTCGACGCGACCGGCGTTTTTTCAACGCGCGGCACCGTGGCGAGCGTGCTGTCGTCGGAAATCAAGTAATCGCGCGCCTCATCTGTATTGAGCGCGTCGTCATCTACGGTGTCGAAGTCCGCAGTGGCAGTGTTCGGGAAGCTGACCGCCTCGGGAGCGCCTGCGTCCAGAAGCACGTCGAACTGAATCTCGATTTCCTCGCCCGGCAATAGTGTCAGGTCGGAGACTTCGAAGCCGTCCGGCGCCGTTTCGGTGATCGTCGGCTGCGGGGCAAGTAGCGCGCCATCAAGGAAAACCTCAACCGAGCCACTGACCAGCGACAGGAACGGATCGGACAATGTGTCGGCGACCAGCATGTCATAAGCGGGTCCGTCACCGTTGTTGGTCAGTGTGATCGAATAGGGAACAACGTCGCCCTGGTTCGCGCCGACAGGCGAGGATTTGACGATCTCCACGTCCGGCTCGACGACATCGACCGTCTCGATGGCCATGACATCGGGTTGCAGATCGGTTCCGGGGTTTGCCGGGTCCACCACTTCGAGGGTTGCCGTATTTTGGAGCGTCGCGCCATCAGTCACGGCGCCGATATCTTCGACGATGGCCGTGACCTGCACCACGATCTCGGTATCGGCTGCGGCGGTGTCGTCTTCGCCCGGCACGGTGACCGTTCCGAAGTCGAAGGTGACGCTGTCGCCGGCGGCGGCAATGGTGATCCCGCCGGTCGCACCAATCCCGGTCTGTGTTGCCCCGATCGCAATGTCCGAAGTCAGGCCGCTGTCGTTGTTGACACCGATGAACGTCGCGGACTGCGCAGAGAGCCCCACCGGCATCACGTCCGTCAGGGTCAGATCGGCGGTGCCTTGCGGCACGGTGATGACCAGCTCGAAGGTGACGGTCTCGCCGATGGTTACATCATCACCGGGCGTATTTCCGTCCGACGACCCGACAAGCGTTTTTGTCAACGACGCATCCGGCGTGGTGACCGTTGCGTCGTCAGACGGCACGGTATAGCCCGCAAGCCCTGCATCGTAGACGCGTCCGTTGTCGTCGGTCTCATCACCCGCAGGATCGCTGTCATAGCGTGTAACCTCGGCGGTGTTGTCGACCGGGCTTGAGAACAGCGCTACATCGGTCACAGTCGCCTGATAGACAATCTCGATCGTCTGGCCCGGTGCAAGCTCCGGGATAACCGCCTGCAAAGCACCGCCGCCGTTGAATGCGACAATCGGATCATCCGGTGCGCCCGGGGTCACGTCCACTCCACCGGCATCCAGGATACGAACAGTGGGTGTCCCGGTCGCGGCAATGCCTGTCGCCGCGAGATCGTCGTCAATGACGATATCATAAGCCGTGCCCGTGCCGGTATTGGTCGATGTGACCGTATAGGTAACGACGTCTCCGGCATCGGCCGTCAGTGGGACCACAGCCTTGTCGATGTCGAGGCTTGGCTCGACAACAGTGACATCTGCGGTGTCGCTTGCCTCTGCCGCGTTTCCGTTGCCGTCGGTGTATTCCAGCGTCGAGGTGTTCGTCAGCACGTCGCCCGAGGCATTGGCCGGATCGTCGACCAGAAGCGCTGTCAGTTGTACCACGATCTGATCGTTGACGTCGCCTGGGTCGCTGTTGCCATCCACGATGTTGTTGAGATCGCCAAAGCTGAACGTCGTGGTGGCGCCACCGCCATTCGTGCCCGCACTGCCAATGGCGGGAACTGCGGCACCGGTGATGTCGCTGCCGATGCTGATAATCTCGGACGAGACGTACTGAAGGACGCCATCGGGCGGTATCGGCAACACATCTTCCAACGTCACCGCCGTGGTGTTGCCGTCGGGAATGGTCACAACGATTTCGTAGGTCACTTCTTCGCCAATCGCGAGATCGGTGCCCGTTGTGTCATCGAAGGTCGTGCTCAGAACGGACTTGTCGAGACCAGGGCCAACCGCCGTGACTTCTTCCGATGCCGACAAGCTGTAGTCGCGGTCGTCGCTATCGTCGCCCGCACCTGTGCCAACACCTTCGTCTTCCGGCGTGGAGTCAAACGTCAATCCCGCCGTGTTGGGGATTGAGATTCCGGCCAGAACGCCTGCGTTCACTGTTCCGTTGTAGTTTACAACGAGGTTTTCCCCTTCGTTCAGCACGTCGACGTTGATGACGAATGTATTGCCGACAGCTGATGTAACCAAATATCCGGGATCTCCGGTAACATCGACGCCGTCGAGAAGTATCAGGATGCTGCCCGTATCGAGCGTCAAATTCGGATCAAGCGTATCCGTGAGTTCCAGATCGAAGGCAGGCGCATCGTTCGGCCCGGCGACGTTCTGAATATCCAGCGAATAGGACACGGTGCCGCCCGCTTGCACGGTGTCTGGTGTTGCGTCCTTGTCCATGGTCAGGCTGGGCTCGATGATCTGTTGCCCGAGGAAATCCTGAACCTGGCCCCCGTCCCAATCGAGACGCGCCCGATTGACAAGATCGTCGCCCGCCACCGCACCCAGACCGTCGGGCGCCCTCGCGTCCACGCGAATTTGTATCGAGTCGTTGGATTCGTCGTTGTCGGAGGGAACGGTCAGCGTCCCGAAGTCAAAGGTGACCGACGATCCACCGGACGCTGTCACAGTCGATCCGACACCCAGACCGTTACTGCTTGTCATGGTGCCATCGAATGTGATGATCTCGGCACCGATCAACTCCAGCCCACCTGCCGTTACGACATCAGTGAACACCGCATCATCGATGACGCCTTCAGTCAGGTCGATCGTGATGACATAGGAAAAGTCTTCGCCGATCAGGGTCTGATTGCCCGAACCTTCGTCGAACTGTTGGCTGTCCAGAACCTTGTCAATGGCGGGGTCTTCGATGCTGGCCGTTGCGTCATCCTCAAGCCCGCCCGCCGGAACCCGGTTGACCGGCACGTTTCCGGCGTCGCCCTCGAAGGCGTTGTATTCGGCCACGGCGGCGGTGTTGGTCAGCGCTTCGCGCGCGCTCACACCATCGGCGACCAACAGATCATAGGTGATGACAATGACATTGTCCCCGGCCGTCGGATCATAGGCCGAGATCGCGCCCTCGCTTGCGCCATCGGTCAGGGTCAGCCCGCCCGGCGAGAAGATATCGGCATCGACCGCAGGTGGATCATAGGCCACCGGATTGCCCGCGCCGTCCGTGATCGTCAGGTTCAACCCGGCACCACCCGTGGGGATTTCGAACCCGGCTGGCAAGGTGTCGGTGACGTTGACGTTGAACGCACCGTTCGGCGCCCGGCCCGTGTTTTCGATGACAATCGCGAAACTGACAAGATCGCCTGCATCGACGTTCTCGATATTGGCGTCAATCGGTGTCGCATCAAGCGCGTCCGAGCTGACCGTGCCGCCGAAACGCGTGCCGGCTGTGCCGGGGTCGGTGAAGGCCACCGGACCGGCGGGCGCATCGAGCGCCGTGTCGCTGTCGGGCGATGTGAAGGCGATGACACCTTTGGTAATCTCAAGCACCGGTTCGGAATATTCGAACTGTGCAATCGCCGTCGTGTCGATTGTATTGCCGAAACTGTCGATCTCGAACGCGGTCGCCTGGTTCGTCAGCAAAAGGTCGGGCGAAAACACCGCATCGACCACCGTCACCGTGAACATGACCTCGACCTGAACCGGCTGGCGCGGGTCCACTTCAAGATCGGCGAAATCGAACGTGACGCCGTTGTTCGGGCCGTCGATGGTCAATACCGGTGCGCTGCCGCCGTTGGACAGGAACGTGTCGCCCGGGCCGAACTGCGCTTCGCCCGCTGCGGGAGGGGTCGCGTTGCTGACCGCGTTGAAAGTCGTCACCTCAGACGCGTCGAAGATATTCTGTGGCAGGTTGTCGACAAGGCTTAGATCCTCGAACGCGCCCAGCGGAGCGTCGTAGATCACCAGAAACGTGACCGTGTCGCCCGCCGCGATGGGCAGATCCGGGTCATAGCCGGCATCGCCGTTGACGGCATAGACTTCCTTCGAGCGGATCGCGCCGACCGCCAGTTCCACTTCGCTTGCCGACACTTCGTCCTCGGTGCCGATAACTGTTGCGGGGCTCTCATTGTCGCGCACAGTGCCGGAAACCGTCACGTTGTTTGAAAGAACATCACCCTGGCTGAGTTGTGGCGTCCCGGAAACGGCGCCGGGGTAGCTGTCAAGAATCTGCGCCTGATAAGTGATCGTCACTGTGGTCTGGCTGCCGGAAGACGACCCATCGCCAGCGATGTCGCCGGTCAGAAGACCATCGCCGCCGATCGCGGCGCTCACGTCCCACGTGTTGGTTGTCTCGCCGGTGCCGCCGTCAAAAACCGACGTCTCGAACGGGTCGAGCGAGATCGGCCCGCCCGACCCTGCTTCCTCCGAGAAAGACAGTTCTGCCGTTCCCTCTAAATAATCCCAGCCGTTTCCGAGAATATCCGTGACCAGAAGGTCGCCGAAGGTGAAGTAATCGGAGACCTGCACCTGAAGCGTGAATTCATAGATGTCATCCGGTGTCGGACCGGCGGCCTGTGCATCGCTCAGAACGGCATTCGATTTCTGAATGGCGATGGATCGCGCCTGAATGATATCGGTGTCGCTGTCGGACACGGAAACGACATCATCGCGCCCGTCCACCGGATCCCAGGTCGCGGTGCCGATAACGGTGTTCGTGACCGGAACCTCGTCGCCCGTCGCCGGGTCGATAATCGGATCGGCCGACAATGCTGGGTCATCGTTCACATAAAAGTCGAAGGTGACAGTGACAGGCCCTGATATCGATGCGAAGTCGATCACGATTTCATTGTCGGGCGGAGTGGCAAGCGTGTTGATCGGTGGTTCTGAAACGACCGTGCCCGAAGCGCCGGTAATTGTGAGGCCACCAAGATAGACAATCTCCGGCGGCAATGTGTCGGACAACGTGAAATCGGTCAGGGTCTGTCCGTCGGCGACGTTGACTTGCAGCGTGTATTCGTAAGGGTAGCTTGGGCCCGAAACAGCATCCGCCTCGGGCACATTGTTGAACTTTTCAACCGTAAACAGATCCTGATCGATGCTTGCCGTCGTCGGCGTGCCGCGAATGGGCGCATCGTCGCCGGGATTGTCCAGCGGGTCTTCACCAAGAGCAAAACCGCCGATTGCCGTGATGTCCTGCGCGACCTCCAGATCGGCCAGAGGCGAGAAATCCAGAACCAGATCGATGTCGATCGCCGGGTTGCCGGGCGAAAACGACCCGTAGGGCAATTCCAAAACGACAAGCTGACCACCCGGCTGGCCGGTGACGACAATCGGGTCTCCGAGGCTGTCGACGGCAAAGGGATGTTCGGCCTCGCCCGCGCCGTCAAAGGTCAGAACCGTGGTGTCTATCGGTGCGCCCAGGAAAGTGGCGCTGTCGAAGGTCACACCATCATCTGCATCCGCACCGGCTGGCAGCAACAAGTCGACGTAAGGCACATACCCGGTGTCAGTTCCGGTATTGTCGAATGTCAGCGTGATGGGAACGTCCTGCTCCCCCAGGCTCACCGATGCCGGTGCATCGAAAGCCACATCCGGCACGCCGTCCAGAACGATGCGGTCTTCCAGAAGCTCGAAATGTGGGGCCTTGTCGAAAGACCGTCCGCCATCAGCCGCCATACAAACTCTCCCCGTCGCGGCTTACTGCCGCGACAACCGATATGTGGGCTCACCACGGGTATCCGCGGCGATGTTCGTTTTCAGACCCCAGCGTTCCAGAAGGACGCCCCGCGCACGCGCAAGGTTGGCTGCCGCGATCTCGCGTGTCGCACGCGCTGTCGCGACGGCCTGTTCCGACTGCTGAACCTGTTCATAGCCGGACAATAGGGCCGAAAGAAGGCCAATCCCGCCTTCGCTGGCCCCACCCTCACTCCAGCGACGCTCGATCGTTCGGAGTGACGACTGCGCCGCTGCGAGCGATTTCCGCTGCGCGATCAGATCGTTACAGGCGACGACATACTCATTGGCCGAGACGTCGACTTCCAGAAGGATGGTCTGGATGACCGACAACACCTGACGCTCTTGCTGGACTGTCTCAAGACGGCGCCGCTTGTAGCGGGCATCGCGCTCGTCGAAGCCCAGAGGCACCGAAAACTTCAGACCGACCAGGTGGCCGGAGCCGTTGGAACTGTCGCTGAAGCTATCGGAAAGGTTGCGCCCATCCGCGCCACCATCGGCGGTCAATTCCAGGATCAGGTCAAGTTCCGGCAGGCTATCATTGGCCGCCATCCCTTCGCGCAACAGCGCCGCCTGATACTGAAGAATGGCCTGCTGCAATTCCGGGCGATTGAGGAAGATGTCCTCGATCGTGTCCTTCGTCTGCAGGATGCTCAAAGCACCATTCGGCGCTGATGACGGCACGATTTCCACGTTCGCCGGCCCGAACCGTTTGTCACCCACCAGCGCGGCGAGCCGGAATTCGGCATTGTCCAGCGCCGCCTGCGCGCGCACCCGGTCGGCCTGCCACTGTTCCGCAAGCGACCGCGCCCGTGTGACGAGAACCGTATCTGCATCAATCCCGCTTCGACCGGAGATCTGCCCTGCCAGCGTTGCGCCGTGGCGGGCAAGATGCGTTTTCTGGATATAGACGGCGCGCGCGACGTAAAGGTTCCAATAGGCGCGCTCGACCTCCATCAGATGTGCTTCCGACTGCCGGCGGAACTCCTCAATGGCGATCTGCGTGTCCATATTTGCGATGCGCCGAGGTGCATCGTTGTGGCTTGTCCCCGCGCCGCGAAGGATCGGTTGCACCAGCGAAATCGACGTCCGCGCCTCGGTCTGTTCACCCGGAATATACGAGACTCGGTTGGTATCGGTCACGGTGAAGCGCTGCGAGACAGAGATCTCACCGCCGGTCAGTAACCGGCTGCGGACACCGAACTCCAGTTCGTCCTCGTTCGTAATGGCGCGTGCAGCGCCAGCCGATATTGCCGGACTGGTTGCACGCTCGTTTTCGCGCGATGTGCTGGCCTCGGCAAAGAATTCGGGAACGAACCGCCCCTTGGCCTCGGCGATGGCCGTCCCGCGAATTGCGGGCAAGTCACCGAACGACCGGATCTGGTTCGAGTTCTTGATGGTGGAATGAACCGTTTCCGGCAAGGACACGGATCGTCCCTGCTGTCCGGGCAGCAGGTCGGCACCGTGAACGCTGCGCGACCACCATTCGGCACCGGTCGAGGACGACGTGATCCCGGCCACCTTTCGAACCCGCGCCAGCGACGTGCCAAGCCCACGCTCCTTGGCTTCGATAAAGGCGTAACGCCCAAGTGCACGGCGCAGATAAGTCGATCGCACGGCCGGATCGCGAAAGCGCTTGTAGGTGACCGTGTCCACCGGCCATCGCGAAAGGTCGTCGCTTGAGACGTCGAACTCGTCCACCCGTCGGCGTGCATCGCTGGAACTCAAAAACGTGCCATCGGCATTAGCTTTCTGTTCCTCGATCAGGCTTGGCCAGAAGCCTCGCGCCTTCGGAACGCCGCGTTCGTCGGTTTCGATTGACGGGTCCCCACATCCCGAGAGAATCGCTGCTGCTAGTGCCAACGACATCGTTCGATACATTATGTGCGCCTGCCTCTGGTATTTTTCATTTGGCTTGGTAAACGTATAGCTGGCGCGATCTGCGTCACGGAAGGGGAAATTCCCCTTGATGCAGTCGGATATGCAAGAGTGTTGCGGTTCAGATACAGAGGGACGGAAAATGCGGGCAGTTTCACGGATCTTCGGGTCAACCTTATTGGTGCTCATTCTTTCGGGCGGATCGCTGGCCGCACAGACCGATGACGCCGCACGAGTATTCCGGTCAATCGAAGTGACCGGCAACGACCGGTTCCGAGACCGCGATGTCCTGGCCACGGCCGATCTTCGTCCAGGCGAACCTTACACGGAAGCCGATATTGTGGCGGCGGTAGAAGCGCTAGAATTCACCGGCGAGTTCCGGAGCGTCAGGATCTTCTCGCAAGGCGACGTCCTGACCATCGCCGTTGATGAAGAACCCGAGTTCTCCGGCGCTTTGACGTTCGGCCTGGGATACGACACCGATATCGGCGCGTTCGGCACGGTTGGTGTTGAGCTTGCGGATTTCTGGGGCGGACGTGATCTTGAAGCCGGTCTTACGCTGTCCGAACAGGTCATTCGCGGTACTGCCGATCTCTCCGGCGACGCCTTCTGGCCCGGTGATCGCAGCGGCGGCGTGCGCGGCAGCTTTGCACGTTTTGACTATGACGATACCCTGTTCGACTTCCGCACTGCCGATTTCTCGCCCTACGTCAGGTTCGGCAATGCTGAAAGCGGCTTTGACGGCGAGTTCCGGGTCACCGCGCTCTGGTCCGAGATCAGTTCGGTCGATCCCGCCGCGTCGCCCATTATTCAAGCCGAAGCGGGCGATCGTTTTGTCGCCGGGCCGGGCGTCAGCCTGCGATGGCAGGACACCGACCAGGAAAGATGGGCGGCAGGCGTTGACGTCGATGTCTATGGCGGCGACACGCAGTTCGTCGATGCCTCGCTGGGTTTCACGCTGAACCTTCCGTTGATGGCATCGACAAAGCTGCGCTCGACAGGACGGATCGGAGCCATCACCGGGTTGAGCGACGGCACGACGACGGTGGCGGACCGGCGGACGCTCGGCGGGTCCTCAATGCGCGGATTTGCGCGGGGCGGTCTCACACCAGTCGATTTTTGCGCCGGTTGCGGTGCCGGCGGTGAAGATGTCATCACCGACCTCGGCGGCGAGAGATACGCGGTTCTGCAAAACGATCTATTGTTCACAGGCCTTGCCGAGCGACTGCCGTTCACCCCCGGCCTTTACTTCGACATAGGCTCGGCGTGGGACGTCAGCAGCCCAACGGCTCCCTCCGGCACGCTGTTCGATGAACAGGTCTGGCGCACCTCCTTCGGTCTTGCGCTAACCGCGGAAACGCCACTCGGAAACTTTTCGGCCAGCTATGCCATTGAGACAAATGCGGAAGACTTCGACGACACCGAGAGGTTCGGCATTTCTTTCAACGCACGTTTTTGAGTAGAGGTGGAACGCTGGGGCTGATTGTCATCGCGGACAATCCCCCGGAAACTACGCTTGCAATCGATGTCGGCGTCTCAGCAGGCCTTACATGGGCGCATAGAATCTCGTTCTACTCGTTTGTTGGAGCGAGCGGTCCAAATCGGCTTTCCGAAAAACTCCGATGACCGCTTTGCGATTTTCCCCGCGCCACGGCGATCAACTTTCTGCATCCGCGCACAAATGCTGCGTCAGCAATAGCTGCAGGTGCATAAGTCCGGATTGCCCGCGTTGCAGTCATCGGCGACAGGGGAGTCGAATGGCAGGCTTTCGCAACCACTGGATGATTGACGGTGCCGTAACGAAACGAGAACGTCGACGAAGGGGTGTTATGTAAACCGCCCTCTGGTTGAATCATTCCGCTTCATCCGGCTCCGAACAATCCTCCAGCAGATCCTGCAATCCGGCCTTTTCCATCCGCCGGATCTCCACCACGCGGACAAGCGCCTGGTCGATCTCAGACGCCGTGCCCGTCGCATAGGCATCAGAGATCAGCTTCAGTTGCGCCGATATATCCCTGGCAAGGTGATCATCCCTCATTTTCTGTCTCATGCGTCTTCTCGCTCCTTGTGATGATGTTGCATTTGCGGCCCCTGTTCGCCGGGCAAGACGTCGCTGCGCTTATAAACCCGCACATGCTTGCCGCCGCAAGACAGCGGCCGGACAAGCTCCCGGTCCAAGCGGCGGGCCAGGTGGATCGGGGCTACATTCCCGAGAGCCGCCAATTGGCCCAAGGTGACATAGGTCGCCTCGAACCCTGCGATGCTGGCCCGGGAGATGTAGCTCTTTTGATGGTTGGTGTCGGGGTTGTGCCGCTGGACCTGGCACAGGTACCCGTGATCTCGCAGATGGCGGATCGATCCCAGACCGATCTTGAGATAGCTGGCCGTTTCCGGCAGCATCAGGTCGCGGTCGAGTTGGAGAAGGCTTTTGCCGCATAGCGCGTCCCAATCCACCTCCATCGCTTGCAGCCCCGCCCCGTCGCCGCGACACAGTTTTCCGTCCAGATCGCCTTGGGCCCACAGATCAATCACCTGCGCCAAAGGCACCCCCTTGGCCCGGCAAAACTCCTTGAGTGGCACCACAGATTTTCCGGGCAGCCATTCCGGCAAGGCGTCGAGTTGGGCCAGCAGCGCCTTCACCTCGTCGCGCAGCAAGTAGCGCAGGGACGACGTGATCCTGACCGTCGACAACACATCGCGGTTCTGCAGGGCTTTGACCTGTTGGGGAAGGATCCCCAACAGCCCGGCCGCGTCCTTGAGATTGATGAGCGAGTTCCAATAGGCCCTGGCCTGCGCAACCTCGTCCACATGCACGTCCGTCCGCTTGAGCGCCTCACCTTCCGGCACGCCTTGCATATGGCCAAGCAGGCGCTTGAGAAACACCGCGCCAAAGCCAGAGCGTTTGCGCGCATCCTCCATCGTGAGCCAGATCTCCTTGTCCGGCTTCTTCCCGAACACCTCCTTGTCCATCGGCGTCGGATAGGTCGCAAAGACATGTTGGCGCGTGACATCTGTCAGCTGATGCAGTGCTTCGTCGGCATAGACCTCCCGCAGCCAATGATAGAAGGGACCCATATCCGCGCTGAAATAGGGCCGTTCAGACCGGCTCTGTGTGCGCAGCTTTTCCAACGCGTGGCGATAGGCATCGCGCCCCCCGGAAAGAGCCTCGAACCCCGCATCGCACAAAGCACTCTGCTCCGCTGCAGGCATGTGTAGCAATGAGGCGGATACTTCCGTGTTGAGCGCCGCGCCCAGAGTGAAACTGGCGCGATGGATGTGGGTCAGATCCCAGGCGCGAAGCCAATCGTCTTGCGGCCCCTCCCAGATACGGCGCCTGACATAGGCCTCATAGCGGGTCCCGGCAATCGGCGTCTCACGGCAACGCGCACGGCGCAGAAGTTCCGCATGCCGCAGCACCTGCCCCGCGAAATCATAGGTCGCATGTGAGTTTTTCGCAGGCGGCAAGGTGATGAGCGCGCATCCATGCGTGGGGCAGCGATAGAGCGCCAGCACCGACCATTCCAGCATCTGAACCACCCCCGCCGGTCCGCGCGCCTCAAGCGCAGATACGACGCAGCGCGGGCACAGGCGGGTCGCGGTCCGGCGAAACGCGCCGGTGGTCGAGAAGGCCTGCCCCACGCGGTAGCGGCCAATGTCGGATTTCGGGGCCGACCAGCGGGTCAGATTTTCCAGGGGCGCCCCGGTGATCCAGGACAGCCGTTCGAGTTGATCGGGATGCGCCGAGCACAAGAATGGCCAGCGCATCCCCATATCGGTGCAGAAATCCCGAGGCGTGGTATGATGACGTTGCGCATTGCGGCTGACATAGCCATAGGGCGTCTCCCCCTCGATGAGGGGGAGCGCCAAGACAAGGGGCGCGTTCATTGCGCGTCCTCGTCATCATCATAGCGGCGATCAAAGATGCTTCGCGGATTGATCCGAACGAAATCCTCCGCCCAAAACGGGTTCAACGCATCCACCGCAGCGCTTCGATCATGGTACACATCGGCAAAACACCTCTGTGCGAGCGTCGCCCCCACACCGCCCTGCAGCAATGCCTTGGCCACCGCCTGGACAGTGATCTCGACCATCAGGCCGAACTCGTAATCCGCAGCATGCATCAGGCGCTGCGCGAATTGCTCGGTCAGCAAACCGTCGGCGACCTCGATTTGGCCTCGTCGCGCATAGTTCTTGATGAGATCGAGGACCGGCGCGACATGTTTGACGGCGTGCAGACGGTCAATCTCGACCGGGAAAAGCCTGCGCGCCAGCTGGGGATCCTGGTTCACGATCCGCTTCAGGTCCGGCATCCCGGTCAGGATCACCCCGGTCGGCCAATGCGAGTTCTCCATCAGGGATTTCAGCGTGTTGACCACGGATTGTCGCTCCTTGTCAGTCTGATAGCGCGCAAGGTCCTGCGCCTCATCGAGATGCAAGAAGAGCGTACGCCGCAGCTTGAGCTGAACCTTCACCTGGTCCCAGATCACCGAGCCCTGCTTGTCGCCGGACAAGGGATAGCCAAGCGCGCGCAGCGTTGCTGAGCCCACGAATTTCATCGTCGCGGGGCTTGGCACCTGCAGGCTTATGAACTCGCAGTGTTCCTTTTCCGCATCGGTCACGAGCAGATGGGCGTTTTTCCGAACCAGCTCGCGAATGGCCGTGGTTTTCCCGCTGCCAGACTGCCCGACCAATACGATACCGCGCACGTTGCTTTTGACGCCGTCCGCCATATCGGCGCGCCGTTGTTCAAGCAGGGACTGAAAATGCCCTTCGAGCTTTTTGTAGGCCGGTGTTGGCGCATAAGCGGCGCGGATATTCTGGATGATCTGCCGGATCTTGGGGTCATGCATCGTCATCGTCCACCTCCTCGTCGCTGAATTTCCAGAATTCTTCGGGCGCTTCCTCGTCGCGCTGAAGGGGTTGGTCTTCTGGCTGGGACGCCGGGTCGTGTTTGATTTCCTCGGAAAGCAAGCCGCCCAAAGTGCCTTCGCCCTTATCCTCTGTCGTCACCTGGCGTTCGGAATCGAGCCCCAACGACAGCCCCCAGAAGGTTTCCCGCTCGGCGCGTTTGATTTGATCGATGGTCAGGGCAACAGGCCCCAGTTGCCGCATGGCACGTTGCTCGGCGTCGATCTCCTTGATGCGTTTGATCGCGCGATCAACAACGCCTTGGGTCAAGCCAGCAGCATTGCGGTTGGTCTGGCGCAGATCAAAGATCACCTGTTCCCAAGCTGCGAAGGACACACCTTCCAGATTGGGAATTTGGGCTTTCAAACTCGCCCAGCCCGCGTCTTCGCCCCCGTCGAACCAGACCGAGATGTGCCCCATGTCTTCCGGATCAATCCGCACATCGACCGTTTGAGGCCCGAACTTCAGGAAATGTTTGGCAAGCCGTTCCGAATGATAGTTCACGCCCCCCACCAAAACACCGTGCCGACCTGTCTCACGACTTAGCGCGACGCCGAGGATATGGCGCAGCTTGTGGTTGCTGAGGGCAGGCGACCAACCGAACTCCCCGTTCAGGCGCTCCCAAACAATGTTTGGTGTCGCCCAATCAAGCGCTCGATGTTTGCGGTTGTGATAGACATCAATCGTGAACCGCACCAAGAGCTCAACAATACTTTCCGCCGTGTGAACGGCATAGTCCTGCGATGGATAGTCGCCCCGCTCCTGAGGATTTGAATGTGTCCGCCCCGTCAGTAACGGCATCAGCAATGTCGCGACCGATCGAAATATCCGCTCAACACGCCCCCGAAGCTTTGGAATGCCGGCTGGAAGAACCGAGTAATCAATGCCCAAGTCCGACAGTGCTGCCTTGAATTCAGCGTTCACAAAAGCCGGGCCATTATCGACGGCCACATGATAGATATGACCGTGTTGCCGCCAATCCGTTTCGCACCCAAGCTGACGGGCAAGGTCAGTCTTGTCCCGCATGGCCATCCACAGCACGGCCTTGGCTTCACCCGACGATGGTTTGCGCGACAGTTTCAGCCCCAGGATACTGCGGCTTGCCGTGTCAAAGGCCACACAGACCCAATACCGACCCGTCTCGATCTCGCGCAGGCTGCCTGACGTGATGTCGATGTTGGCCGACTTGAGGATCGCCATCAGGTCGATCTCCCATTCATCCATTTCCACTCGGTGCAGTGGCGCCTCAACCTTCAGGCCACCTCCATGCGCGCCAAGCTTGTTTTTCGCAAAGGCAACGCCCTTGCGCGCGGCGAGCACTTCAAATCTGTCCAACTCATTGATCCGGCGCTCGATCGTGCTCTTCGAGACCTCCCCAAGCGGTGGTTCGCCTGACAGCGCACGCACCCGGTTTTTCTCCCGGACCTCCGCATTGACGGCATCCAGCACATGGCTGGGAAGAATTTGGTTCGGGTGCAGGTAGTCTTGAAGGTTGCGCTGGATAATCGCTTCAACCTCGGCACTCACGCGCTTTGCATTCGACCCGTTGAAAATCGATTTCTTGACGAAGACCATCGGATCCTTGACGCCCTCCCAATCGCGCAACCACGCCATTGCCGATGTGCGGCACGGTGATCGTCGCAAGGAAACGCTATCAAACGGGGCTCCCGGATTGGCTTGCTTCAGGCCCAGTTTGAGCTTTTCGGTCACCCGTCCTTCCAGCTCGGGCAGGAATGCTGGCCATCGTTCGGCGGAACGGTTGAATTTCCCTTCCTGTTCCGCCTCAAGCATCGCTTCGCACCAGCATTCTTTCCAGAAGGCTTCCAGTTGCGACTTGGTCGACAGCCGCGACAGCAGCGATCGCCCGGCACGCGCACGCCGCGCCACCTGACGGCTTTCGAAGTAACCGTATTCGATTGCATATCCGCCCCCCGCGACAAGCTCGGACAACTCCTGATGCGTAAGCGAAAGCGGTTCCGCATGACCGTGCAGCGCTCGGATCTGCACGCATAGGTCATTCACTTTTTGGACGGTGTGGATATCGCCGCCCGCGACAACTGCGTCGCAAGGCGTGATACCAAGCCGGATGTTCATCTTGTTCATGGGGTTCCCTTTCGAGGTGAAATGATTGTGTTTGGTGTGATCCGCTCCTGCTTTTCCGCGTTGAAAACGCCCGCATAGATCGCGCGGAACACGGCCCTGAAAGCGCGCGCGCCAAGGCCCGATTTCTCGATCAGCTGGTGGATTGGCATTTCACCGGCAAGCCTGCGTCCCAGATCGAGAACGACCTGATCCGCCTCGTCATCCGGCGAGCGGCGAAAGAAGTTCAGAAGCTCGGCATTCTGGACCTCGACCCGGTGGCGTTGTCGCTCTGTGACCAGAACAACCTTGTCCGCAAAGCCTTGGGGCAAGTCCCGTTCGATTGCCCGAAGCGTTGCCCGGAAATTGAGCTTCTCCGCGCGCTCCATCGGCTTGACGGCGATGGCCACCCGACTGCCGTTTCTGAATTCCGCCAGATAGTCGAAACGATGGGATCGCAGCTTTCCATCGTGATCGACAAAAGAGACCGTTTCCGGCTGATCATGCAGGTTCCAGATATCCGGCATTGCAAGGCACAGCAGGCAGGTTTCGCGTTCGCCCTGACTGGCACTGATGATCTGCCGCCAATGTTCTTCTGCTGGCAGCTTGGCAAAGGTGAACCCACGAACGGTCAACTTGGACCGCGCAGGGAACATCAGCCCAGCCGTGGTCGGCCGCGGCGGACGATAGAAATCGTCGTCAAAGTAGTTGGTCATGATGTTTGCATCAGCCACCGGGGAACCCGGCGCCGATGACACTCCTTGATGTTGGGACAAACGAGACCCGCCCGCAGAAACGCTCTGCGCGGTTGACGGGTCTCGGAATTTGGGTCATGAAGGAGGTGCAATCGGCTACAAAACGAATGCACCAAGGGCCCTATTGAGAGTTGCAAGCTCTCAGGGTGTTGATTGTCACTGAGAACTGACCCGGTATTTTCACCGAGATTTGACCCACCCTCAGTTATGCGTCGTGGTTTATGACGCGGTCAATGTTTTGGCCTCCTTTCGTGTTTTTTTTGCAGCCT
>Ga0160419_100342_pt1 | contig 31304 bp, 43 predicted proteins | sample CelAP2metagpilot_2_FD_108196 | JGI IMG/M metagenome (GOLD analysis project Ga0160419, IMG submission 108196) | Phycosphere-associated microbial communities from Cellana algal ponds in Kailua-Kona, Hawaii, USA - Cellana AP2-4-25 metagenome pilot ... | reverse complement strand
GTCAAGGCGTCAAGTGCTGTACAACCACAACCGCCGCACCGTCTCTTTCTCCCCTTCCTCCACCTCATTCTCCGCCTCCACCTCCTCCTCCTCCATGCCTTTGTCTTCCTCCACCCCCTTCTCCATCGCCTCCTCCTCCTTCTCCCATACCAGGGGCAGTCTGATAAAAAAAGCAGCCCCTGTCCAAACCGACCCTCCAATCATCACTCGTGGCAGCAGCAGCAGCAGCAGCAGGAGGAGCAACGGCAGCAGCAGTAGGCTCAGCGGGAAGGAGAGCAGCAGCAGCGGTAGGCCTGCCGGAGGGAAGGAAAGAGGAGGGGGCGATGACATGTCACTGAACACTTCCGGCTCTGATCTCAACATCTCTGCACGTGCTCGCTGTAGCAGCAGTAGCAGCAGCAGCAGGAGGAGGAGTGGGGGGAAGGAGGGGGGATTAGGGAGGTTCGCTACCACCATTCCTCCTCCTAGTATCAGCAGCTACCGAGTTAACAACAGCAACAGCAGCAGCTGTAGCGAAGGCATGCTCTATATCATTCGTAAAGAGAGGGAGGAGAGGTCAAAGCGCCGTGCAAAATCGGCCAGTATAGTGACAGTCGCCCTGGGGGTTGAATTAGAGAGTGCGACCAGCAACAGGAGCAGCAGCAGCAGCAGCAGCAACAACAACAACAACAACTACTACTACAACAGCAACAACGATAATTGCGTCCAGCCACGCGGTACCACAATCTTCATCACTGGCAACAGCAGGAGCAGCAGTCGCCAAACCACCAGCACCACCAGCACCACCAGCACCAGCACTAGCAGGAACAGCACCAGCACTTTCCTCAACCCTAATGTATTCAGTCCCACCAGCATCGGTGTCTGTAAAAGCAGCAGCACTACCATTAGCAGCACCCCTGTAAAGGAGAGTCTCATTGCCGCCCATTCTACCACTGGCCAGAGCAGCTGCAACCGCACTAGTCGCAGCAACAGCAACAGCAGCAACAACAGCAGTAGCAGCCGCACTAGTTGCAGCAGTAGCAACAGCAGCAACAATAGCAGCACTAGCAACAGGCGCAGCAGCAGCAGCACCAGCAACGACTATGTTCTTAAGTCGAGCTGCAATGCTCCCTCTAGTGCCAGGAGCATCAGAACCACCACCAACAGCAGCAGCAGCAGTAGCAGCAGTAGCAGCACAATCGTCATCACTGGCAAAAGCAGCAGCAGCCACAGGCCCAGCAGCAGCATCAGCAGCAGCATCGGTAGTAGCCTGAATAGCAGCAGCACCTACAAGCAAGCGCAACGCCGGGACGGAATCAATGAAATGCATCCGCAAGTGGTCGCCCGCTGTATCAACGGATTGGCAGCCAAGTTGGAGCCCGAGGAAGGGAGGGAGGGAAGGCGGGAAGGAGATAGAGAGGGCTTGGATGCGGTGGTGGGTAAGAGTAGGCCGTACTCAGTGACGGAGAAGATACACAGGATTGAAAGGGGGTGGCTGCAGCAGCTGAAGGTGAAGGAGGAGGAGACGAAGGAGGTGGGAGGGAGGGAAGGAAGGGTGGAAGGGGAAGTGAGGAGCAAGAAGATTATCACTCCCATCACTTCCAATGGTAGCTGCAGCAGCAGCAGTATTGTCAGCAGCAGCAGTATTGACAGCAGCAGTAGCAGCAGCAACAGCCCCGTGGATGACTGGATGTGCCTTAAAGTGCGTGACTCTGTCTCTGAGCTTCGCTCTCGTTTCACTAACGGCATCAACAGCAGCAGCAACAACAACACCAGCAGCAGCACCAATGCCAGCGACAGCAACAACAACAACATCACTGTTGGCGACAAGGCGATATTACGCTTCCGAGAAACATCAGTCTCTCAACTCCGTTCCTGTTTCGAAGCTAGGGATGAAGCACACAAGCAGAAACAAAATGTTTTGGTGGGTATCCACGCCTCTAGAGGCCACCGGGCTCTCATCCCGTCTTCCCCTCCCCTTCTTCCTTCCTCCTCCTCCTCCCTCTCTCCGACCCCTTCTCCTATTGCCGTCGCCTCCTCCTCCTCCTCCTCCACTTTAACTCTGTCTCCGTCGGGAACAGCGGCAGAAGCAGAAGCAAAAGCAAAAGCAGAAACAGAAGCAGAAGCAGCCAAGCACGTCGCTGGGAAGGCCAACGAAGAAGACAGAAACACCGGTAGCAGCACTCTCCTTTCTTCTCCTTCTTTTTTTCCTTCTCCTTCTCCGACTTCTGCTCCTCCTATTACACCTGAAAACAGCAGCAGCAGCATCAGCCATGTTGACACCACTGCTCCTCCTTCTCCTCCCCCTCCTCCCGACGAAATCTTCACGGGGGCAGAGATTGTAACTTTACGTTTAATTTTCGCGCTTTTTGATGACAATGGAGATGATTTTGTGGAGGCCTCGGAATTGCTGCGTTTCGCCGAGGAGGAAGCCGGGGAAGGGGCAAGTAAAGGACAGGCGGAGGAGTGTATAAGGTTGCTGGATGGTGATAGAGATGGAAGAATTGGCCTGCTTGACTTTATTTGTTTTGCAGCTCGTTTGAAGGAATTGCATCGGAAGGAGGAGTTTAGTCTGATGATGAGTGATTTGAGGCGCAGTAAGAGGAGGACGAAGGCGTGAGGGAGGGACGGGAGGAACGCCGAGGAGATGAAACATCAAGGATCAGACAAAACAAAGCAAGTGTGTGGGAAACGGAATAAGGCAAAAGGTATTAAATGTACACAGACATCAGACACCTCTCGGGTCTCGGGAGAGTGGAATAGAGAGAGATACCCTGACAGACCGACGACAAGAAAAGAAGACATGAAAAACACATGCATTCTCATATGCAGTGTTTTTGCCGAATATAAAAGAATACTTCAAATCCATGCAACATCGAAATTGAATATCTACGATTCCATTGTTTAGCATATCTTTGATATGCTTGTATGCACAGAATAATGTCACATGTAGTGTTGCGTTGGCCCATGCAGGGGCTTACAACCCCAAACATACACCGGGGTTTCTACGTCGATTTTGCACGCTTTTCTACACAATTTTATTCAAGGATGTGGTGACCACTCCCGGCGGTCTCGAGTGCCAGGGCGGCGACCGCGTGTTTTTGCGGGATGAGTTGGAGAAGGCGAACAAGAACGGCGGCAACACAGCGGCATGCGGCTTGCTGAATGCCCACTCTCAGAGCAAGCAGCACAAGGCGGGGAATTCCACACCTTCATCTCTTTCTTCAGGGCCATTAGTCGTCAGTCCCAGTCATCATCTACACCACGGCTGGAGACTCCGGCAGCGCCAGCAGTGGCAAGTAACGTGGGAGCATCAACAAGGGCAGGCGGACCGGTGATTGAATCACAGACGAGGACAACGACCACATCGCGGCCGCGTACATTAAGAGCTTCGTCTCCCTTTCCCAAGACGCTAAACGCTCCACCGCACAAGCGCTGAGCCCGACAGTACCGCGATGCGTGGGCTTCAGGCCGACGCAGCTCATGGGGTGCCCGGACTTGCTCAATCACGTGCCCCCCGCCTACCTCTACTCCTCGGGCTCCTAGCACAGCACCAACATGGAACGTCTCACTGGGCGGATGCACCTGCGGTAGCACAATTTCCACGTCACGGGTTGCCTGGAGTTTGTAGAGCTCGGCGAAGACAAGTGCGTCAAGTGCAGCGCATTTGTGATGTCACACGTTGCAGCAGCAGTCGCGATCGCTGCCTGCTCGCTTCACCTCTTCACCTTGAGTACAAATCACCCACAAAACCACAAGATTGAGTCGTTATCTCCTGCTTGTGACGAGATAGGTCGCCGTGTACAATACTGCGATGGTGTGGGGCGGCTTGGCTGAACAAAAATTTGAGCCATGGCCGGGCGGGGAATAGCGTGCGGCGTTTTGGGTCGGAGTCAACTCCTCAGAAAAAAGCACAATCTAAGGAGACTCCCCCTGTACCCCCTCATCAACCGAAGCACGTACGCACATCAAGCTTGTGACATTACTACGTTTGCAACGACGTACATGCGTGTGATTGACTGTCATACAGTGTCGCAGCCTTCGCTTTCATCCTCCTCAATCCTGGCACCCGACACACCACCCGTTCACCCACACAGCAAGGGCCCTGTAGCCCTCCCCCAGTGACAACGACAACAGTCATCGCCGCCACCGTCGTAACTTGATCATGCATACCCGTTCCTCTCCTTCTCTCTCCGTCCTCCATTCCCTCGCCCGTACTGCACGCTTGGACACGGCCTCGTTGAGGCGTCTTTCTAAACCCCTCCTCTTTCAACGCCTCAAGGAAAGCACAAATTTTGACCGACTGCGACGAGTACAAGCTCGCTCAAACAAGAGGCAGCAGCAGAAGCAACGTGAGGAAGAAGGGGAGCAAGAGACGAGAACAGCGAGGAGCCACGCCAGCAGCATCATCAGCAGCAGCACCAGCAGCAGCACCAGCAGCAGCAGCAGAAGGAAAAGGAACAGCATTGTCCGTTCTCAGCATCATACGAATGGGAAAGAAGAAGAGGAGGGTAGGATAGAGAAGTCAGAAATGGCAGCAGCAGACTTTGGCAAGGCCAGCAGCAATAGCAGCAACAGCAGCAACAGCAGCAGCGATAGATCGAAAGGTGACGCGATCCAAGCTGATCTTTCTCCCTCCTCTTCTTCTCCCTCCAGTTCATCCTCTTCCTTCTTCTCCTCTTCCTCCTTCTCCTACCCCTCCAAACCCAACATGGATACCAACGACGGCAGCGGCGGTGGGAAAATGAGTTCTGCAGAAGAAGCCGCCTGGGGGGCATTATCAGCCTCCCTCGCTTCCTCCCTCCCTCCCTCCCGTCCTCGCTCGGTCGATCCCATCCTCCTGACCGAATTAAACTCCTCCTCCTTCCATTCCTCCCTCCCTTTATTTCCCTCATCTACCTCCTCTTCCTCGGCGGCAGCTGCTTCTACCACTGCTACTACTGCTGTTGCTGCTGGTGCTGTTGCTGGGGGTAATGGTGGTAAGGATGATGGTCTCATTTTCCGTTTCCTGCGCCCAAACGGCTCGACCGTTTCTTACCGTGTTGCCTCCCTGATCGACTACCTCCTGGCGACGGGAAAATTTGAGGAGCCGGAGACCCGTTTGCCTTTTACCGGTGGGTGTTCCCTCCCTACTTCCCTTCCTCCCTTCCCCCCCCCCTCCCTCCCTGACCCGATAGACGTATTGGGAAAGACCCTCCACTTACTTAGTCCTCCCTCCCCCACTACCTCCCTCCCTTCCTCCCTCGCTTTCTCAGACACAGACCTAGAAACCCTGGATCGTCTAGGGAGGGAGGGAGGGCTGGATCGAAGGAGTGTCTGGTGGGCCAAACATTACGACGGGGAAAAGTACACCGAGATGAGGTTTCGAAGGGATGCTTTGATGGGTAGGGAGGGAGGGAGGGAGGGAGGGAGGAAGGGAGGGAGAGAGGGGCACATGGATATCCTTTTGACGGGACTGAGGAGATGGAGGGAGGGAGCGAGGGAGGGAGCGAGGTATGAGAAGAAGAAGAAGAAGAAGAAGAAGAAGAAGAAGAAGAAGAAGAAGAAGAAGAAGAAGAAGAAGAAGAAGAAGAAGAAGAAGAAGAAGAAGAAGAAGAAGAAGGGAAAGAATAGGATGGCGAAGAAGCCATTTACACTCATAAGAAGAGGAAGGGAAAGAATAGGATGGCGAAGAAGCCATTTACACTCATCCCTCCTTTCCTTCCTCTCTCCCTCCCGCCCCAGGACTGGAGCGGTTTGCCGGCGAGCTCGTGACGGAAATGCTGCAGTTGGTGGAGGAGGAGGAGGACGCGGAGGAGGGCGAGATGCGCCTCGTCCTCACCCTCTTCCCCCTCCTCTCGGACCTGTACCGGCAGATGGAGGAGGGCGGGAGGGAGGGAGGGGACGACGGGGAGTGGGCGAGGCAATGCTTGGGCCATTGGCAAGATTTTATGGTGGGCGCTCTCACTCCCCTCCCTCCCTCCCTCCCTCCCTTTCTCACTCCCTCGTCGTTCTCTTCCTGCAACTTGAACGCTTCTTCCTCATGTTAACATTGACCTTCCCTCCCTTCGTCCCTCCCTCCCCCCCTTCTCCCAGCGTGGACCGCCCAATCGCCGTACACGAGACAGGTTCGGTTTCTTGAGCATCATCCTCGCATTCTTTGCCGACTTACAGAGAGGGGGAAGAGGAGGCTTTTGAAGGGGGGGGGGAGGGAGGGAGGGAGGTGTGTATAGATGTGTATACAGGAGAGGCTTCTGAAGGAGGGCGGGAGGGAAGGAGGGAGGGGTGGAGGGAGTATGTATGTGTAGGAGTATATATATGTTGGTATGCATGTGTAGACACGCTATAGCGAAGCTCCTCCTTCACGAACCATGACCAGGATGGGAGTAAGGATGGGAGGGAGGGAGGGAGGGAGGGAGGGAGAAGAGGCACCGGAGGAAGAGGACAATGGGATACAGATACGTAAGAGGAGGAGGAGAGGGAAGAGGAGAAGGAGAGGGAGGAGGAAAAGAAGGGGGGAAAAAAAGAAGAAGAAGACGAAAAAGAAAAAGAAGAAGAAGAAAAGGAAGAAAAAGACGGAGGGATAGAGACAGAGAGAGAGAGAGCGAGCGAGAGAAAGACAGAGAAACATAAAGACTCAGAGAGAGAGAGACAGAGAGAGAGAGATAGGGAGAGAGAAAGACACAGAGAGAGAAAGACAGAGAGAGAGAGAGAGAGAGAAAAAAAAGGGGGCCCGACGTCGTGACGAGAGAAAATAAACACAACGACGGCGACGTGCTTTCCCCTTTCCTCATCCTTCCACCACTACCCCCTTCTCCTTCTTCTTCACATTCGTTTCCTCCTTCTTTTTCTTCTACTTCTTCGTCTTGGCCTTTCTTCCCTTGTTCTTTCACCCCTTCAACCACTACCAACACTCTTCCCTTTTTTTGCTATCCATAATTCAATACTCCCTCCCCCCCTCCCTCCCCCCCTCCCTTGTTTCTTTCTCTGTATGCCTCCCCTCCTAACAAACTCTGCCCCTCCTCCTCCTCGTCCTCCTCTTCGTCCTCCGTCAAAAGCCGACGCAGGGAAACAACACACGAAACATCTGAGCATCATGCCCTCCATCCATTCCTTCCTCCCTCCCTCCCTCAAGCTCTAGTGGTCGGTCTTCTTCCAGTCCAGCAGCTTCTTCGCCACGTCCTCAGGGACAGAACCCAAGATCTGAGGGAGGGAGGGAGGGAGGGAGGGAGGGAGGGAAGGATGAAACAAGGAATCCAAGTTCTTATGCTTTGGAAGGAGGGCAACAGGGAGGTCAGAATAATGGCCGAGGCACGCGGGACTCAAGGATAGGCGAGGGGAGGGAGAAAAAGAGGGAGGAAGATAAGGATGGAGGTAAGGAGGGAGAAAAAGTCTTCCGACTCCAGGGGAAGCGCCTCGGGGGAGCAAAAGCAGAGCGCGAGGGAGGGAGGGAGAGAAAGAGGGAGGGACGATAGGAGGGTACCGCTAATACCTTCTCGAGCTCCTTCTTGGCCGTGACATCGCAGGGGGGTTTCTCCTCCTCCTTGAGCTTCTTGAGCAGCCTCTTCAACACCTTCTCCTCGGCTTGCTGTCGGATGAGGACGGAGGGAGGAAGGACGGGAGGAGGGGACGGAGGGAGGGATGAGACATGCCGTATGCCCCACTGGTATCCAAGCACCAGTCTTCCTACATTTTTCTCAACCACGAGATGCCAAACACCATCATCCTCTCCGGTGTCATCATTCCATTCCATCTGTTTCCTCGCTTACCCTGATATAGGCCGCCTCGATGGCATGGCCCTTATCGTCAAAGCCAGACTTGCCCGACATGAGCATGACTTGGGACACACGCGCGTCCGCCACCGAGATCACGAGGGGGCGCATTGCGGAGGCAGAGAGGAAGAGGCGGCGGAGAGCCATGTTGCTGTTGGGGGAAGTGGGCAGAGAGGTGACTGTCGAGTGAAAGGTTCAAAGCGAGGGGAAGAACGGAGGATGGGAAATGAAGGAAGGCAGCAGACGAATGCAAAGCCCGCCATAGCCCTGCAAGAAAAGGACGCGTGGTTGATGACGATGCAAGGCTGCTGTTCTGGCTCTTTCAGTGTCTTTGCCTGCAGGGATGGGGTTGGGAAAGCACAGTACTGCAAGGAGAAAAGAGGAAGAAGCGCTTGGAAGAAAGCATCTGCCCGTGCGGGTTCTGCCCAGTACTTCCTCAGCCCCAACCTGTCCCACAACCAGCCGTCCTTAATCGTATCCATCAGAAACTGTAGTTTCACATCAAATATTTTTGTAGGGAAAGGAAGCGGGCGGCGACACACATTCAGACAAAGGTGCCCACAAGGTTCTTCTCGCCCCCTCGCTCCCTCATGTCCTCGCACATCTGCATCATCATCCTCCTTCTATCGCTTGCCCTCCCCTCCTGTGCCTGCCCTTTTGCCAATGTCCCCAACCCGTAAGCATGACCTACATCTCGCACAGGCGTTTAACATGTCAGGTAGCGATGGGGCTGGCCGCGCAGACGAGAGCGCTCGATCAAGTGGAAGTCCAAAGCCTCCCCTGTCTCCTTCGATTGATACCATCACACCGATATCACACGCCTTTCTCTCATTCTCAAACTCCTTCAACCAGAACACATAGAGTTCCGCCTCGCAAGACCACTCACTCCTAGATGGCTCTCCGTCAATTTCTGAAGCTGGCATCTAGTGCCGCCCGCTCCCAGGCACAGCAACGGGGGATCATGACAGTCGGTGCGTCCTCGCTCCCTCTCTCCCTCCCCTCCCTCCCTCCCGTCAATCTAACCTCGTCCCATGTACATTAACTGACGTACAGCTCGTCGAGGGACGCCTGCCTTGGTGACGGCCATGCGGCAGCAACAGGCGCTTTTAGCCCGGCCTGTGGTGGGGGGTTTGAGCAGCCGGAACTTTGGCAATGCGCAGGTGGGGAGGGAGTGAGGGAGGGAGGAAAGGAGGGAGGAAATAGATCGACAATCGGAAGACCGAAGGGATTGGAGACAAGCGGAGACGAAAGATGACAGATAGGTGGAGTCGTAGGAGGAGAAGGGTGGAGGGCTGCTTAGGGCGGGAAAATTAAGAGAAACGAAAAGGAGAAGGGAGGGATGGAAGGAGTGAGGGAAGGAGGGATGACGCATGCAGGTGGCAATCAACAACGATTTACCCACCCTTAGATATTTCATGTTATTTTGACGCACTCTCGCTCGCACTCTCTCTTACTCTTCTTCTCTTTCCACCCCTAGACGTTTCTGGACGAGAAGGAGGTGGCGGACCGCGTTCTCCAAGTGGTGAAGAATTTTGAGAAGGTGAGGCGGAGGGAGGGAGGGAAAGAGGTAATGTTTTGTACGGGGAGAGAATGTGGATGTAGTATGAGACAGAACTAATCGGGCAAGTAAACGAACGGGTGTAAACGTGTTCCCGCTTATCAACCTCCCCCCCCCCCCCTTTCACTCTCTCTCCAGTGCGACCATGACTGATAACGCCTCTCACTTCCACTCTCTCTCCCTTCCGCCCCCTCTCGTTGCAGGTGGAGCCCGGGAAGGTGACGGCCGCCGCCCGCTTCAAGGAGGATCTCTCCCTGGACTCCTTGGACGTGGTGGAGGTGCGTTCGAGGGAGAGAGGGATTGAGGGAGGGAGGGAAGCCGGAGGATAGGATTTGCACCCAAGATGCTTAATGTATATTTTGGATTTGTTATTTTGGCATCATAGACTCATTCGTTCTCCCTTTCCCCCTCCCTGGGTTGGAATAATGCGGTGCAGGAAGAATTTGCCTTACCCTCCCCTCCCTCCCTCCTTCCCTCCCTCTCTCCCTCCCTAGGTGGTAATGGCGATCGAGGAAGAATTTGCGTTGGAGATTCCAGACAACGAGGCAGATAAGATTGCTTCCATTGGTGATGCCATTAAATATATCACATCCCATCCCCAGGTCCGGAGGGAGGGAGGGAGGAAGGGGAGGGAAGGTTTCGAGGCTAGTGTGTTGAGCTTTCGCATTGACCCCGATTTAAATGTCATTTGCACAAAATACACAGGCAAAATAATAATAATATAGCTGCCTTTGGAGTGGCTGGAGGAGAGAGGGAGGGAGGGAGGAAAGGTGTCTTTGGCTGGTTCCTTGTTAGGATTGTGTGGATTCACGTCTATATACTGAGAGAAGGAGGAGGAAGATTTTTTCATGTTTTTTCTCGCCTCTTCTCTCAAGTCTTTGGATTTGAATGATAGGCGGAGGGACGGAAACAGGGAGGGAGGGCAAGCATTGAGGGGGAGAAGGGAGAGATGAAAAGACGAAAAAAGGAAGAAACCCAGAACTAAAACCCCCATAAAGACGTTCGTATCTCCCCCAGACCAGGGAACATGCGGAAATATTGGATGAGACGAGATGCTTGTGACACCGTGATTCAACTTTTTTTGTATGTTCGAGTGTGTTGTTTGTCTTTATGGTGGCATCATGGGGGCTTTGCGCGTAAACATAATTACTTCTTTTTTGCTTTTGGTTGTATTGTTTCGATTCTCTACACACACGCACACAACCAAGCGCGCAACAAGACGCACGTACCCTCACGTACATCATGAGCGTAGGCATAATTGGAATGGAAGGCCAAGCCCTTGTTTTCAAATTGGGTGGAGCGTGTATTTCGTGTATGATCGCCCACCGTGTCTTGTGGCGGCGAACATCAGCCTCAGCTGCTGACAACATGCAGACGAATTCGCCTCCTCTTATAAGTATCAGCATCAGCAGATACGAGAATCGCGCGGCGTGTATACGCAGCAGCAATCATTCCCCTTCTTCCTCTTTTTCGGGGGGGGGCTGGTGTAAGGGTGTTTTGTTCTTCGTCGTCATGTCCGTTCGCTCAATTTTCACGCCTTCTTTCTTCCCTTTCTACCCCACCCCCTGCAGGAGTACGTCCACACACCAAGCAATCATGGCCGCCAGCAATAGCAGCAGCCGTTTCCGCCAAGGTGCGGGGATGGGGAGCCCACTGTCGCGACGACCCAAAGCCGGGGGGAAGGGCAAGGTGAGTGAACGTGATGTTGTCTTGAGGGAGGCAGAAGGGAGGGAGGGAGGGGAGGAGAGAGGAAAAAGAGTGTTGAGCACGTACGCACAAATCCGATTTATATGTGAACTCCTTGGACAGGGCTTGGATGAGGAGGAGCTGGAGGAGATTCGCGAGGCCTTTAACTTGTTTGACACCGATGGGAAAATGACCATTGATGTGCGAGAGCTCAAGGCCGCGTTTCGGGCGCTGGGTTTTCAGGTAGGGAGGGAGGGAGGGCGGGAAAGGAGAAGAGGGACTTTAATAGAGAAAGGAGGAAGAAGGTCATCACAAGAATAACCGGTGTCTATGAACACTCATGTTTGCATTTTCTCCCCTCTCGTCTCTTCTCTCCCTCCCTTCCCTTCCCTTCCCTCCCAGGTGAAGAAAGCGGAGATCCGCACGCTGTTGCAGAACATTGACAAGGAAGCGGCTGCCACGGTCACGTACGACGAGTTTTTGGATATGGCAGCCCCCAAGGTGGCGAACCGAGATGAGCGGGAAGAGATCCAAAAGGTGAGGGAGGGAGGGAGGGGGAGGGAAAGAAGGAAGGAGAGGAAGAAGGACACGGCGACGTGACGTATGACGAGTGGGTTCGGAGGATGGCCGGGGGATGGGGGGCTTCAGAGTAAATGGGAGATACCGGATGCCCTCCCTCCCCTCCACCGACACAGAACAAATCAGGGGGCGCGAAATCTTACCCTTCCCTCAATCCCTCCTTCCCTCCCTCCTTCTTCTTCTTGTAGGTGTTTGCCTTGTTCGATGACGATGGCACGGGGGGAATCTCGTTCCGTAATCTTAAACGGGTGGCAACTGAGCTTGGGGAGCATCTGACGGACGAGGAGCTGCAGGAGATGATCGGTAAGGAAGGGAGGGAAGGAGGAAGTAAGGGGAGGAGGAGAAGGGAGGTGAGAGTAGAGGGATGAAGGAACACTTCGACTCATTTACCCTCTCTCGTTCCCTCCGTTTCTCCCTCCATCCCTGCTGTAGATGAGGCGGATCGGGACCAAGACGGTGTGATCAACGAAGAAGAGTTTTATCGTGTGATGAGGAAACGCGGAAATACCCCCCTGGATGTAAGAGGGAGGGAGGGAGAGAGGGAAGCTGTATAGTTGCATTTATTATTCTCCCTCTCTCTTCTTTTCATTCTCTCTTCTTCTCATTTTCTTCCCTTTTTCTCGCCCATCCACAGGACATTGATTCCGATGACGAGTATTAAGTGCATCCCCCCCGACAAAAACGGAGGAAGGCATGTCCGTTGAGAAAGAGAAACTGACCCGAAGACGATCGCGTATGCGCGGGTGTGAGAGAGTAATAAAAAAGAGTGGGATGTGTATGGTGAAAGGGGAAGAATGGCGCGGGCTAGTCGTGCGAAAGGGAGGATTGAGGGAGGGAGGGAGGGAGGGAGAAAAGAGTGGTTCCCGCTGGAAACGGTAAAGGAATGAAAACACAACTTGTGCAGAAGAGAGAAGGAGAAAACCCCAAGAAGTAAGAAAAGAGGAAGCAGCCACCAAAAAACGACTCCTCCATTGCAATAAAATGGCAGGTAAAGAATCACGCGCGCACACAAACACACACGTGCACACGCAAACATAATGCGAGTCCAAAGATGAAGGGTCTCGACCCATCGCCACCAAGGAAATCGGTATCAGGTTTTCAATTTATTTTCAATCGTCCTGCCTGACGGATAGGCTATCATTCGTTGACTTGATCAGGTTCCGGAGGTGGCTGGGGGGGAAGGTCTTTTGTTTTCCCCCCTTACCCTTCCTTACCCTGGACGAAAAAGACAGGTAAATACAGAGAGAAGCAATAGATCAAGAAACAATCGAGTATAATTGTTATGTACGCAATGTGCTCACCCTTGGAGTTGATATAGTGTCGTCTTTAGTTGGGGGGTAAAATGTTAGGGCGAAGTGACTATGATCGAGCACCTTGTCCAAAACCCCAAATGCAAGATTACAAGTAAGACGATGCAATATCACTACATTGGGTTCCAGAAATAGATCCCATAAAAATTTACCCGCAGTGTATGTGCATGTCCGTATCCTCCCTTTCTTGGTTTGGTCAAGCACTGCGTCCTGCAACCCGCCCCGCTCGCTGATTCTTGTTTTTTCTATTTTCCTTCTTCGCTGCTGCCACTGCTTGCTATCTTCAGCTAAAGCACAGCAGAAAGACAGAGTCAATGGCAAGAAATCCTCCCATTAAGCATCAGCAAATACAACTGTTAGAGCTGGTAACATGTTTGGTGACTTACAATCAGGAAAATAAATGCGGGTTTCCCCCTTCTCCCTCCCCAGAGTGCCACAGCGGAAAAATACCTCCCCCTGTACACGATGGCGGCGAACGTTCCCTGCTTGATTCCAGAGTGTCTCTCATGTTGCTTTCGTCTTTCTGAAGAAAACCCCCAGATCATTGAATATCCTCTCACACCTCTCTTCACTCCCCACACACACGGACACACATACATAATAAATACAGGCGGAGAGGGGGGGCAGCCTGCCCGAGGATGGAACAAGTGAGGGCAAATAAGTTGACAACATAATAGTGCTAGTAGCAAGAATTATTGTTATCTCGCTCTTTCCTCTTCTTCCATCAGCACCTCCTCTTGTTAGCCGCTCCCGTCCTGTACAACTGTGTAGAAGTGGCGCCCGCATAGCTGGCTGAGAACGACGACGCATGCGAGAGAAATACACCTTTCTTCTTGTTACTGCTAAAATATCGGTGACACGTACATCGATATCGCCAAAGTGTCTCACTTCTTAACTGGTCATGGATTGAGCGTGCAGCCTGCCACGCTTCAGCGGTTTGCTTTTCTTCATTGACGGGCTGGCCGTCTGGTGGGGGCACATATTGAGTTGGAACGGGCTGGAAATTTATCACGGTCTTCAATAGTGGAGTTGACTGCGAGACAGCCAGGAAGAGGTGCGGAGGCAGGGCTCTGGACGAGGGAGTCGAAGGGGAGGCATGGTAAGGTGGTTTCAGCATGTGAATCTGTATGCTCGTCCGGGAGGAAAGAAGGGGGCGAGGAGTTACGCTAAAAATAGTAGTTCAGACAAAATAAGTCAAGACAATGACAAATCAACAAGTTATGGCTTGAAAGGTCTGATTGGGAGGGAGGGGAAACGAAACGGGTTTGTGTGAGAACTTGTTGGGCCGAGATATGGGTCGGAAAAGGGAGAGGACGATACATCGGGCATGGAGGACCATAACTAAACCTTGTCTACTTGTATAAAACAGGTCACTGAAACCAAAAAGTAATGGAAGGTGCTGTGGTTGGGCCTGTGTGTAAATGTTTTTCCGCCGAGCTGGAAGGGAAGGAGGTTAAGATGAAATGAGGCAGAGCATTCATGAAGACCCACATCTAGCCATCCGCATACACGTGAAACATATTATGAACATATACATATATTCACACTAGCCCATACTTCTTACCTTTACCTTACACCACAGCCTACGCACGTCCTTCCTCGAGCAACGCCTTTAACGTTTCGAATCGACGCTTATGCCCTTAGCTTTGACACGAATATAGCTCGCACCAACTGTGGCACCATGCTTCATCGTTACCTTTACCACCTCGAAGCCGAGGACATATAAAAATTTACAGCCACCGAGAGGGCGTTTGACATCACCCCAGCAAGCCGGAGAAGAAAGCGGCAGCTGCCTCGGGGTCAGCCAAAGCCGCGGGTGCGATGCCGTGGAACCATCACTCAAGAGAACTGTAGCTTTACAGCCGCAACAAGGTCATGACCTATACGACCATATCACGACGTTTACATCAAATATATGCAACTGGGCCGTTCCTCAGCGTCGTTCTGGATGGTATAAACCCTCTTTGCCGCTTACGTCGGGGCCGACAACCGGCCGGACGAGAACATGCTGGGTAGGGTTATGGGGTAGATCCCAGGCAGGCCTCCGAAGGGTGACCCCGAACGCGCAGACGGGAACACGACACAATTCAATGAATAAATATTACAAACGAAGTGTATGTGTGTGCCAGAATGTGCCTGCTTTCGATTTATTTTGTTTCTTTTGCCTCCTTTGGCCACTGCGTTTCCGACCGACCTCCTCACCTTACATATACCTGCCTCAAGTCGTGCATGGACGGCTCGAAAGAGACCCCTGCATCAAAGATCCCATTTCTATACCAATAAATTAGTACATGTGTCTCCAACTCAATCAAGATGGTGGATGGTGCGCATTAAAGGCGTCTTTTGATTCTACTGGCTTGGGGTTCTGACACAGGACACAGCGAGCTGTCTTGGGTGAGTGCTAACATTTCTCGCCGAAAGAATCCTCGTGGATATATGTGTTGCACCTGTTTTAACGTAAACGTCTCTCGTCTTGTTCGCTGGCCCTCTCAACGTACTTAGAACCCTTATTGACTCCGATGGGCAATAATTAACCCAGCCGCTCTCTCCAATCTTACTCTCCATACAAATGGACACAATTAAGACGAAGTCGCAATGACATCGCCACCCCAAGCGACGCTTGTTGCATTGTCTCTGCCCCATTCTTTCGCGATTTGTCTGTGTGTTAATGTGTGTGCGACATGCTGATTTGCCTCTCCCTCTCCTCCTACATCTTCACATACAGGGACACGGCCGCACCAGCAGCGCCTAACGAAATAACAGCAACCACATTCACCTCCACCCTCAGGGCACCATGAGCGGTCAGAATGAGCTCCATAACTGCATGCCTGGCATCGACGGGTAAGTCCAAGCTGAACAACCCCGACACGCTATCCCCTCCTTCCCACCCTCCCCCCTGCGTGGGTGTCGCTGCCACTCCGCCCGCATCTCCAACAGCACAAGCAGCAGATACCCTGGACCCGTATTGGGCAAGCCACTACGTTGCATCCTCTCCCCACTCTGTTCTGTACCCCTTCCGGTGTGCGTGTATGTTGCCCCACCTCACACTCTACACCACTGCCCTCCCCTCTACCTGCCACCCCCACCCACCTTCTCCCTCCCTATAGACCTCCAAAACCGCTGCTGCTACAGCTGTCGATCCACACACCCGCCAAACATCTCATTCCCCCTACATTCCTCCATAGGTAAACGCAAAGGTACCCTCAACTCTCACCTTCCCTCCACCATCTGATCTCTTCCAGTCACAGGAACAACATTAAGACCACCACCACCACCAGCAGCAGCAGCAGCAGCGGCAGCAGCAACAGCAGCAACAGCAACCGCAACAACAGCACCAGCAGAAATAACAACAAAGATTATATCAGTAGTAGTTGCAACAGCAGCAGCAGCAGTGGTAGTAGTTGCCGCATTAGCATCAGCGGCAGTAGTAGTAGTAGTTGCAGCAGCAGCAGCAGCAGCAGCAGCAACAGCAGCAGCAGCAGCATCAACACTTATGGTAGCTTGGCCTACCAACAACAGCCATTAATTGAACCCTGTCTGGTGACAACGGAAGGGACGAGAGAATCAATAGAAGGGGGGGGGAAATCGGTAACAACAGCAGTCGCAGAAACCGCCATTTTTCGAGCTATTGCTTCAGGGATGACCTTCGAGGGGTTCACCTCACGTATTTCAAAGGTTAAAAAGCTTCTGGAAGTTTACCACGCCTCCCTCGCCACCGACACGCCTCTCCGCCCTCCTCTACATTACGATTTCCTCCAAGCTCTAGTCAAGAGCTATCACCTGAAGTCCGTGGTCGATGCATCCCCTCCCTCATCTCCCTCCTCCCCATTCACCTCCATGTCCATATCGTCAAAGATCTCGGTCGATCTGCACACTCCAAGCTCCGTCAGGCCCGCCTCCTTCTACTCCATCCCCTCTTTCGATTCCTACGCATCTGGCGGCAGCTCACCTTCCACTCCCCTTCCTGCCACGAGGAGGACGCATCCCTCGTTTCTCTTTCCCCTTCCTCGTTGTTTATTGCAACCGCTGTCACAGCGGACCTCGGCTGTGAAAGAGTTACCTATCTTGGCACACAATGCTCACAGTTACAGCTGTAGCATCAGCAGCAGCAGCAGCATCAGCAGCAGCAGCAGTGGCGGCGGCAGCGGCAGCAACAACTGTAGCGGTGGACACACCATCGTCCCCCCTCTTTCACCAATCTCATCACCGCCCCAGTATCATCACCAACCCCATCACCACCACCACAACCAGCAGCAGCAGGTACCGCACGATTGTTTCTCGCTGTTGCAGTGGCAACCTGAGCTCCTTCCTCTCCACTCTTCCCCTCTTCCTCCTCCTCCTCCCTGCTCCCCTCCCTTCACCGATGCCACCGACATTACTACCGAGGAGAGACCTCCCCAATGGCTTCTCGAGCTGATACAAGACTTTCCCAGCATGTCCCAAGGGTACTTGGAGGAAATGTGCAGGAAGTATTTTGCTCGGGCGGGGACGGGAAGGGTAGTGTCGGTGGCAGGGCTGATGCCTTGGGTACGAGAACAGATTCGCCAAAAGGAGGCCAAGGCAGTTCGGAAGGCGCGAGCAATGGCGAGGAGGAAGGAGAGGAGGGAGAGAGGCGCGGCAGAGAGAAAGGAGAAGACGATAAGGGAGAAGGAAGCAGTAGAGACTACGGCAATCGCTGCTGCTGCCACCCCTGATGCTTTAGATTGCGAGCAGATCCCGGTCGAGGAGAAGGACAAAGAGGTTATTATGGCGGATGTGATCTGTACTCCGCCTAGCCCGATGCAAGACCAGCATCATCAGGAAGAGCAGAAGGAGCAGCTGCGACCACTTATACTTAATTCTCCGGAGGAGCAACAGCTTCCTGACCTCCTTCCCCTCCCTCCTGAATCCCCCTCTCCTCATTCGTTCGTGAGAAAGCAGTTGGAAGAGATTGCGGTCCGGTTCGAACAGCGGCGCGCTAATGCGATTGCAGTTAAGGCCTCTCGCGACAATCGCAGCAGCGGTAGCGGCAGCGATAGCAGCAGCAGCAGCGGCAGCAGCAGCAGCGGCAGCAGTGGGAGGAGCAGCGGTGTTCTCAATGTTTCATGTGGTAGTGGTGGAAAAGCAGCAGGAAGAACACTACCACTGGAACTTCAAGGAAGTAGAGGAGGAGGAGGAGGAGGAGGAAGGGGAGGAAAAGAAGGAATACTAGGGAGAGGGGGGCTGGGAGCGAGAAAGCGCAAGAGCGCGGGGGATGAAGGGGGAAACGGGGGAATGCACAAAAAGGCTCGTGCGAGCGTACGCGTGCCTAGTAGTTTATGCACTCGCAAGCGTATGGCGGAGAGAGACGTGAAGGTTGAGGGAAGGGAGAAAGGAGGGTTGGAGGAGCAACGGCAGAAGCGAGCACGCTCTGTTCTTGTAGAGGAGGGTCAGGGAGAAGGGATAGGCATGGAGATGGAGGCGGTGACCGCCTCTCTTTTTTCAGCGGCGGACATTGCGCTCTTCAGGCAGATGATAGGGGTGGAGGGAGAAGTGGTGGGAGGGGTCGAGTCAGAGATAGAGGCCATCGCAAAGGAGGAGAAAAGGAAGGAGGCGATGGATGGGGTGTCTGCTAATCCCACTGCTGCTGATGATGATAACAATATATCTCCCATGGCGGTGGCTGAATTGGAGGTCGAGGAGGGGTTTGTCTCGTATCAAATTATGGATTTGAATGGACTCCTATACACAGACCTCTGAGCGATGCATCTTGAAGAGATTCTCTAGCTTCAGATAATAAATGGGTCCCCCACTGTTTGTTTTTTGCACTGGAAATTCAAAAGGGCGAGACTGAAGGGAGGAAGGGAGAGTCCGTACAGTCCCATTTGTGATATTGGGACGCGTCAATCTACGCCAGGGAAAAAGGCCCCTTAGATGTATGATGGGAAGGAGAAAAAGCGAAGCAAGAATTCACATGTACATTTCCCTCCATCTTTTTGTCATGTGTGTTTAAAAGGAGACTCTATTGCTACGGGAAATCTATTCTCTCTTATAATCGCATATATCTATATAGACATACATACATGTTTTTTTTTTAATATGAATTTCGATTTCTTTGTTGCCTTATGCTGCTGCTGCTGCTGCTGCTACCGTAAAGGGTGCCGCAATGTCACGCCGCTGCTTAGTGTGAAAAGCTCCCTCCGCTATTTTTCCCTTCTCTGTCGGCATCATATATGGGGGATTTGAAAGTAAAAGGACGACAGCAGCAACAGCAGCAGCAGCAGCAGCCTTGAAATGCCGCCCATTATGGAGGTGGAAAGGTGGGAGGACACTAACAGCAGAATGTTGATGGAGGGAATGATTGACATACCAAAATGCCCGTGTAGAAATTTTTACACTGGTTGTTGGCGTGCGTTTAGGGAGGGGATGGGACGAGCAGCTCATCATTTTTCCGCAAGTACCGACACCGCATTGCGTTGCTCGACTTGCTCGCCAGAGAAGCAAGTAGAGCAAACCGTCCTGGAGCAAGATCATCTTTCACCCACCCCACCGACACAACCCCTCCATCCACAGCACTATTACCATGGTTGACTCCTCTGTATCCACACCTGTCGACGGGCCCACTCTTCTCAACCGCTGGAAGGCGGCCGGCGGGTTTTTCGAGCAATACAGCCATCAGAGCAAAAGTACTCAGACTCCCATGCGATTCACCATCTTCTTCCCACCTCAAGCCACCACAAAGCCCGTCCCCATCCTCTATTACCTATCGGGACTAACATGCACAGACGAAAATGTCGTGCAAAAGGGCTTCGTGCAATTTCAAGCGGCGAAACGCGGGCTGGCTATTGTCTGTCCGGACACCTCTCCGCGAGGCGCAGGGGTAGAGGGAGAAGATGACAGTTGGGATTTCGGGACGGGCGCAGGCTTCTATATTGACGCCACAGTGGACAAGTGGAAGAAGTGAGTGCATGGCAGGCTGGAAGATTATGGTTGACGGTGCCACTCAGGGTCAGGTTTGGTGTTCCTATCCTCCATTCTGTAGCCACAACCCACTCACTTTTCCTCTCTCCCTTCCTCCTTTCCTCGCTTCCTCACATAGGCACTACAACATGTTCTCCTATGTTACCGTCGAGCTGCCTGCCCTCCTCCGAACGCATTTCTCCTCCTGCCTTCTTCCGAACAGCCAATCAATCTGCGGGCACTCTATGGGGGGCCACGGCGCCTTGATCTGTGCCATGAAGTCCTTCCTCGCTTCCTCCTCCCCCTCGGGAATAAAGTATGCCTCCGTCTCATGCTTCGCTCCTATCGCACACCCTACTTCCTGTCAATGGGGCCAAAAAGCCTTCAGTGGGTATCTTGACAGTGAGGACGGGAAGGAGGAAAAATGGGCTGCATGGGACGCCACCCTCTTAATGGAAACGCATGGACCGTTTCCCTTTCCTATTTTAATCGACCAAGGAACCGCGGATAAATTTTTAGAGGAGCAGTTGAAACCCGGGGCGCTGGAGGCCGCATGTGAGAAGAAGGGACAAAATGCAAAGATTCGAATGCGGGAAGGGTACGACCATTCCTATTTTTTTATCAGTACGTTCCTATCGGAGCACATTGATTTCCACGCAGATGCCTTGGGGCTCTGAAGGGCCCAATACGATAGCGACTTTCCCTCCCTCCCTGTTTTGGGTCGTTAGATGCTGTGGAGAGTGCACCGGCTGCAACAAAGGAGAAGGGGGTTGGAGGGGGAATGTTCGTACGGTTGACCAAGAAGTGTCATGCCTACGCATGTGTACAATTCTGTGTTGATTTCTCCTGCATCTATGGTGGTGCAAACTAATCGTCTGTTCTAAACAGGTGTCGTACAATAGGGCAAGAAAACAGATTCTAGAATATTCAAAGAAGGTATCGGCTAAGGTGAAGCCGCACGATGGAGAAGGAGAGTGAATGGGAGAAAGTGATAAGTAGAAGAGAGGAGGAATTGAAGAAAAATGGATAGAAAGAAAGAATCTGCTCCATGCTTGTCCAGCAACCGCAAGGTGGGGAAGGGAATACTTGCCAACTAGAAGACTGCGGCGTAGGAGGGAGACCTTCCCGTCGATCCGTCCAAGAATGGCTTCCGCCCACCGGCACAAACCTGCCTCATTCGTTCTCGAATAAATCACCTGTAGCGCTATTGCTCTCATCTCTTCCAGCGGACCCTGTGCGGGCGCATGCTGTGGCCAAATTTGATCCTGATTAACTTGCTACATGTGAGAAGGAAAGGAGGGGGAGGGGGAGGGAGGGAGGGAGGGGGAGAAGAAGGGGACGGGAAACAAGGGAGGGGATGAGGGGGATGGGGAGAGATCGAAGGGGATGTGAGGGTTAATGTACCCTTATCTACTCAGTAGTATCAAAAAAACGGGACTTCGGGCATAATTATTTTGAAACAGGTCGGATCATTTTTTTGAACGACTTACTACGGTCGAGGATGGGCATAGGTGTGTAATCGCCGTGCAAGCCCCCAGATGACTCGAATACATAAGACCTGATCGTCCTATCCATGGAAGTGTGGTGCTCTGCACAGTACTTTGTCGGCTTGCTTACGTGCCTTAAGAAAACCTCCCGGGGTGCTTGCTGCACACACACAAGAAACGTGTGAAGTCAGCTCAGCTCATCTTGTAAAACTGAAGGTCACCTTGGACGACACGTCTCGCCAAACGAAGACAACTTGTGCCTGCCATTCTGTCCAGCACTCCTGTTGGTGCTGATGCTGGTGGCGAATGATGATGTGAGGAGCAACGTTCACCTTCTTCTTCGCCTCCCTCTTCCCAACCACCACACATGCAACACAGACAGGCAGAGAAAGCACTATGTAACAGGGGACACGACGTGACACATCTCACCCTCATTTCCCGCGACTTGCAGCAATGTCCCTCCCTCCCTGTCCTCTCCTTTCCTTCTCACTCCCTCCACAACACTGTTATCCCGTCACATCCAACTCGAACAGGCCCCAAGCACGCAGGCCAAGCCAGCGCTATGGCTCCTCCACCAGGACGCCGGGACAGTGCTGGCAGTAGGTACGATCCCCTAGACGCCAAGCGACATCGCTCCCGATCCTTCTCCCGCTCTCGCTCCTCCCATCGGCGCTCCTCTCATCGGCGCTCGCCCTCCGCCTCCTCCTCCTCCTCCTCCTCCTCCTCCTCCTCCTCCTCCTCTTCCTCTTCCTCCTCCTCCTCCTCCTCCTCTGCCTCCGTCTCCATCTCTGCCTCTTCTTCATCTTCTTTTGCGTCTTCCTCCCGGGACACGCGCGGGAGAAGCCGACCAAATCGAAGTCATGGCCGCAATCTTTCGCATCATCAGCAGCTTCACCCACAGCATTATAGGCATGAGCAGCAGCAGCAGCAGCGGCAGAGGCAGCTTGATCGAAGCCGTGAAAGGGACGGGGGTGGAACTCGAGGACGTTCTTCTTTTCGTACTGCTGCCGCTGCTCCTGCTGCTGTCGCAGCTGCTCCTGCTGCTGTCGCAGCTGCTGCTCCTTCTCGTCCTCTTTCCTCTTCTTCCTCCTCGTTTTCCCGCGGTGGACTAGGAGGAGGTGGAGGAGGAAGAGGGGGAGGAAATGAAGCAAGGGAGGGTCGAGGAAGAGGCAGGGAAGAAGGAGGAAGTGCGAGGAGCAGGAGCCGCCCGAGGGAGGGGAGGAAGAGGAGTCGCTCCCCAGCGTCTCGTTCTTGCTCTCCTCCTCATCTGTCGAGTCGGATCCGTCGTGACAGTGGAGGAGGAGGAGGAGGAGGAGGAGGAGGAGGAGGAGGAAGGAGGAGTGATGGAGGAGGGAGAACGGTACGAGATCGGAGCAGTGATGGAGGACGGGAGGGAGAAAGGGGGGGCGGAAAGGGGGAAAGGTCCAGTGAGAGACAGGGAGATGAGAATCGGAGATGGAGCAGCACAACTGCTGCTGCTCCTGCTCCTGCTCCTGCTCCTGCTGAGCGTGATGCTTCCACGGGTGACTTTAAACACAGACGCGGAGCTCGCTCGTCCTCCCCCTCCTCCTCGCCCTCCCCCTCATCCTCCCGTCGGCGCCGGACGGCCTCCTCCTCCTCGCGCTCGCGGGAAGCGTCTTTGTTGCGAGAGAATGGAGGAGAAAGGGAGGGAAGGAGGGAGGGAAGGAGGGAGGGAAGGAGGGAAGACGGACGACGACGGATGTCGCGGAGTGCAAGTCGAGAGAACCCAGCGAGGAGGGAGGGAGGGAGGGAGGGAGGGAGGGAGGGAAAGAAAGAATGGCACCGGCGGAGGTCACCAAGTGGTGGCCATGACTGGGGTAGGGGTGGGAGGGAGGAAGGGAGGGAGGAAGGGAGGGAGGAAGGGAGGGAGGGAGGGAGGGAAAGCTCGCAGGAAGCTCCACGACGGCGCTCCTGGAGTATGAGCAGAGATCGAGGCAGAGGGCGAGAGGGAGGGCGGGAGGGAGGGAGCGAGGGATTGAGAGGTGTATCCCGACGCCGCTCTCGTAGTGGCGCGCGAGGCGGGGCAGGGAGGGAGGGAGGGAGGGAAGGGAGGAAGGAGGGTGGGAAGGGCGGGCATCGAAGCACCAGTCGAGAACGAGAAGGAGGAAGCGGAAGAGGAACCGAGGGAGGGAGGGAGGGAGGGAGGGAGGCTCCAGGGCGTCGCTCCCGGAGTGAGAGCCGAGATCGAGGATTTGAACGGGAAGGAGGAAGGGAGAGAGAGAGGGAAGGAGGGCAAGGAACATTGGGAAGGGTATCTTCCCATAGGGACAGGAGCCATGGGCGTGGAGGAGGAGGAGGAGGAGGGGGGATGGGGACTATGCTGCCTTTGTCCTTGCACCGAGAACAGCAGTACTACCATAATCATCACCACCAGCGACAGCAGGAGCAGCAGCAGCAGCAGCGGCAGGGAGAAGGTGGGAGCAGTGCTGGAAGGTCAAGATCTACTACTACTGCTGCTACTGTTCCTCCTCCTCGTCCTCCTCCTCCTTTTCTCAACAGCAGCGGTGGTGGTCAAGATTACGGTGCTCTGGCCATGTCGTCTGAGGACGAGAGCGAGGAAGGGAGGGAGGGAGGGAGGGAGGACCGTCGTCGAGGAGGAGCAGGAGGCGGCAGCGGAGGGAGGGAGGGAAGGAAGGAGGGAGGAAGGGATGGGGGGAGGGAGGGAGGGAGGTACCGCTCGCGCAGTCGCAGTCCCCCTGCCAGAGGAGGGGTGGATGTCCGACCTGTTTTGCAGCCGTCGCACCAACAGTTATTGCAGCAGCAGCAGCAGCAGCAGAAAGGAGGAGGACTGCCAAGGGGAACTCCTCTTCCTCCTTCCTTCCTCGCGTCCAACTCCTTCTTTCAAGCAACCCCCGCTTCTGGAGGTGGGCGAGGAGCAGGAGCAGGAGCAGGAGGAGCAGGAGGAGGGCTCCGGCACCCGCACCTCTTTAATGGTCGATCTATCCTCCGTCCCCGCTCCCAAGAGCGCCCTCTACCATTCTACCCCCCCGGCGTCCCTGCCGCCCCTCCTCCCTCCCTCCCTCCCCCCCCTCCTCCCTCTGGGTCCTTTGCAGTTGCTCTGTCCCTCTCTGCCGCCACTCCCGCCTCCTCCTCCTCTTTTCCTTCATCTTCCTCGCCTTACACTGCACCTCGTCATCCGGCCTCAATCCCCCCTTCCTCTCTCTCTTCCTCCGTCCCTCTCTCTCGCTTGGCACCCGTAGGGGGTGGCGCTAACGCCAGTAGCAATAGCAGCAGCAGCAGCAGCAGCAGTGGTGGCATGAATGGAAGGCGGGAAAGAGGAAGGGAAGGAGAGAGGGAAGGAGGGGAAGAGAGGGTCGACGACGGCAAGGAAAGGAAAGAGGATGCGTACCAGCATCGAAGGGAGGGAGACGAGGAGGGAGGAAAAGGTGGAGGGGTGTCTCCCCTCCTTCATCTCGGCTCTACTACTGCTACCCCTGCTCCTGCTGCTCCCTTACGCACTCCCCTTTCTCTCCCACCCCTGCCGATGAATCCGGCTGAACGCGCCTTGTACGAGGCAGAGCTGAAGGTGGCGGCGAGAAAGGAGGGGAGAGAGAGGGCGTTGCATGAGTACCAGCAGGCATGCATCGCTGTGGAAGGGAATGGGAGCCGTATGGCTTTTGTGAAAGGGAGGACCTTCTTGTGGGGGGTGGAGCCCGCGGGGGGAGGGAGGGAGGGAGGGATGCATGAGAAGGTGCGATCGACGGGGTCGATAGAGGGGCTATTTGGCTCGTCAGTGGGTTCATTATCGTCCTTGGAGGGAGGAGGAGGAGGGATGGAGGGAGGACTAGTAGGAGGGGGCGGGGGGGGAGGGCGGAGGGGGAGAGCGGTGTTCAATGATTGGTGAAAGGGAGAGGGAGGGAAGAAATAAGGGGAAAAGTAGACAAAAGATATTCATGTAAATTTAAGTTTGTCCTTTGTTAGGAAGGCAGTAGAATGAATCTAGTGGAATATTATTCGCCAATTCGCTGAAATCACGGTGTTGCATTTATTTGGCCCGGCACGTAAAATCTCGTCCCAGTGTAAGGGAGGGAAAACGCATGGAACACACCGAGGATGCTTGTATGCCTTAGTACTGCTGTTTGTGCGCTGCTCTACCGTGTTTATCCATCTAGTTGGTCACCGGATGACTGAACGAGCGAGGCGAAAATTGTCAGTCGGTTGAAAGCCGGATCACCTCGCCGTTTATGAGGGTGCGTCTTCTGTTGTGCCGCATTTTTAATCCTCTTACTCCTTGGGACGGCGCCTGTATGCCTCGCAAGTCTAGCCGCTGATATAGATACATATCCCCTTCAAGCCATGACCACCCTGATTTCGATTTAGTCTGACTTTCCATAATCACACGACCTGCACAAACGTACGCTTGCTGTTGCTGTTCTGTTGAGGTGTTCTGCTTCAAAATTTCAGCACCCCTTGCGAAGTTAACCCACCCATAGTCCACAACGCACACAGAATCTCACTTACTTCTTTTTCTCTCAAATCCATCAGATAACCACACATGAAGAATCAAGGATTCGAACCCAATTTGTTCAAGTTTCTGTGCCACGTTTTCGACCCCTACCCCATGCCGACCCACGTGCCCTGGCTTTCGGCACTTCAACAGCGTTTTGTGGAGGGCCTGGACTGCGATGTAATCGTACGGGTTAAAATCGAGCAGCCCCCTGCCAAGCGCACGCGTACAGACGACGGCACTGATGCGGGTGATGGAGCCGTTCAGCCAATGCAAGAGCAGCAGCGACAACGACTCACCGTCGACATTCCTTGCAATTCCAGCATTCTCAAGGTGAGATCCGCCTACTTTGACGCGGCGTTCAGCGGCGCCCACGTCAAAAACGAGCAGAGGAAAGTGAACATTGAGCTACCGGATGTTCAGGCAGTCGAGGATTTCAGGCTCCTGGTCAAGCTCGCCTGCGGCGTGTCTTATGTCCATGATGGGGGTGTACGGTTGTCAATGTCTAAGCGGCTGCGTCTTGCCTTTTTAGGCAATACTTTTGAATTCAAAGAGTGTGTAAAAGAGTGTCTGCAGTCGCTGAGCGAGGATGCCTTGGTGCCGGAGGACGCTTGCACTTTGCTTGACAAGATGCCGAAAGAGCTGTGGGAGCACGAGGCCGCCATGGCCATAAGAATTAAGATTGCAAAGGTTTTGGTTGAAGAGGTGGATAAGCAAGCGAAGCGGAGAGAGGAGGGCGGGACTGTCGCGAAGGAGACGGCGGCAGCGGCCGATCTGATGTGCAAGGTGACCAAGGCACTAGTGGGGATCATTGACGAACTCGGCCCGCGCGCTGTGCATGGAGAGGCTAGTACGCGGAGTAAATATGAAATCTTGGAACAGGTTGGCGGGGCCCTGTGCATGGTTTTGGGTCCAGTGGATCAGATGTTCGACCAAGGGCCAGCAAGCAAGCAATTCAAGCACACCCTCTATATCTCACTCCCTCTCTGCGTCGATATCAAAAGATTGTCTGCAAGGGTCATGAGCATTTTGCTTGGGTCTGACAAACTCCAGCTGCGGTCCGAGAACGACGCTTACTATCTGCTGTGCGCATGGCTGTCGCAGTCCAGGCGCATCTCCGACCAGAAAGAGTGTCGAGTTCTCTTCAGTCGATTTCTCCCGCAGCTCCGCTTTGAGCACATGTCTCAAGATTTCCTTAGTGCCTTCGTGAGTGCTTGTCCCTATGCCAACGCGTCGGGGCTTTTCTCATATATCTTGCGCTACAGCCACGCCCGTCTTACGTTGCCTCGAAACTTACATGACTCTCATAAGAAGCTTGTCAAGATGGGTAAAAAAGACAGGAGTATGGGTGATCTCCCATGCACTCTCAAGAGCAAGCTCGGCCTACAGGACCTCCTGCCATTGAAGTTGAAGAAGGCTCCTGAGGTGCCAGAGCGCATCTCCAAATATATTGGTTTGGCATTAGGCTTCCCGGTAGCTGTGCAGGTGAATCGTGAGGCCAAAGGCCTCTTTGGGATCTATGTTTATGTTGGGATGCCCCTTTGGCAGGGGCTTAGTGTCGACGAAGGGCGTGAGAGCCGCGTTGCGTTCGAGTGTTGGGTGGAGACGGGGAAGAAGACCAATTATCTCGGGTATCTGTTTAATGGTAAAGGAAGCCGGGGCTGGCCGGATTTTTTTGGTAAACCGTGGGAAGATGTTGTCTTCCCAGACAGCCCTTATTTTCCCGACGGCGTGATGACGATGGAAGTGACGATGAAACCGATCAAGCGAAACTAGGCGTGCCACAATTTGGGCTCCAGTTTTCTTTGTATAGCTGACATAAAGTGAAAATGAGAAAAAGAAATATGTTTGCATGGTAATGTGACGAGTACATATTTATGTATAGCTCAAACAAAGTACGAGAAGCAAAAAAATATTTGTATGTATGGTAGTGGAACAAGCGGAAATACACATATCTAGCTTTTATGAGTGAAGTTTTTTCTTTAAAATGCATGATACTGTACTTATGACTGTTCTGTATTACATTGATTTGTACTTGTTTTGACTTGCTGTTATTCTTGGTTAGAATTTTGGATCCAGCGTTCTAATACTTTGGGCTGTCAGGCTTTGTTCTATATTAAATTGCATCTTTATCTGCTTGCTTCACGTCTCTCCCTTGGATGTGTCTCTAATTTTGGCATCAGGAAACATTGACACAGGTGTCCAAGGGACATGGAATGTGGCGCATCAGCATTCTACCCGTATATGTACGACTTCTACACGCGTGGTGAATGAATATCCACACAAGACCGTGTAGCTTAATGTTCATGCCACAGAATGGGGGTACTAGAGTACAGAAGGATTGTGTCGAATGAAAGCGACCATCCTCAACGGCCTCCTTGTAGCTAAGGCGCCGACAAAAAGGCGTGCATTAAATATCGCTACACCCTCAATCCCCTCCCTCCCTCTACCTCCCCTACTTCCTCCTGCTCGCACCCCCCAACAAACGATTTCTCCTCCAGGCAAAAGAAGGAAACTTCTGTAACAACACCTCCAGCGCTTCCTCTTTCTCTCTCAGGCCCTTTTCCGCCTCCACCCTCAAAGCCTCGATCTCCCGCCTTACTTCCACGTCTTCCTCCCTCCCTCTGGCCTCTCCGCAGACCAACGACAGATGCTGCAATACATTCTTGGATGACTGAATCGAGATCTCCAACCCCTCCAAAATCTTCCCCACCCTTCCTCCCTCCCTCCCTCCTCCCAGTCCTTCCGGCCCCAAGTCCATGACCCCTCCTTCCCTCCCTCCCTCCACCACCACCTTGACAAAAACACCTTCTACCACCAGTTCCCCCTTCAATCCCTTCTCATACTGACCGACACAACCCCCTTCCTTCAGGAAAGCCTGCAGCGACCAGAGCGGCCACCGCGCACGTTCCCTCTCTCCGCTCCTCACCGCCTCCACCTCCTCCTCCACCCATCCCTCCATCTCCTCTCTCAGCGCAGGGCTCCAAACTAGCCAAGGGCGACGCAGCGAGGTAGGGGTGAGGAAGGGAGGAAAGAAGAGGAGAGGGCCGGCGGAGGGGGAGGAGAGAAGAAGCGAAAGCAGGCCAGGAGTAAAGGATTGGGCAAGGGCGAGGTGCAGGGAGGACGCGAGGGAGGAGAAGGAGGAGGAGGGAGGGAGGGAGGGAGGGGTAGTGGGGAGGAGAGAGAGAATGTGGAGGGTCTGCAAGGCCAGGTGCTGGTTGAGGAGGAGGCAGCACGGCGCAGGGGAGGAAGGGGGGGAGGAAGGGACGAGGAAGCAGCCTGGACATGGGTCTGCCAGTTTTGAGCCCACCATCAAGTGCAGCTCGAGGAGAAGAGGGAGGAGGCGCTGCTGCACTGCATCCTGCCTTCTTCGTCCTCCTCCTCCGCCACCACCTGAACCCTGCAAGGGGGCAAAGGAGGAGGACGTGAGGGAGGGAGGGAGAGGAAGGAACTGTTCCGCACCACCAGCACGGCGGATGGATTGAAAGAGGAAGTAGAAGAGGACGGGTAAGCCCCCTAATTCGACAAACACGCGGCGTAAGGCCTCGCTTTCTGAAATCAATTCTCCTATCAACAATAGCCCCACAAGCGCCGTCCCTCCATGGATGATGGCCCCTCCTCCCCGCCCGCCCTCCCTTCTCTCGGGACCGACGAGAAGATTGAGGAGGACGAGGCGGAGGAGGGCACGCGCACTGCTGCTGCTGCTGCTGCTGCTGCTGCTGCTGCTGCTGCCGTTAATGTTTCCGTCCTTGTTCTCTTTTTCTTTGAGAGTGGCAGGGGAGGAGGAAGAGGAGGAGAAGGAGAACGAGGAGGAGAGCGAGCGTGCCGGAGAGGGTGAAGGAGGAGCGGTAGTTGCTGCTGCTGTTGCTGCTGTTGCCGCTATTGCTGCTGGTGCTGCTGGTGCTGCTGTTGAGGAGAAAGAAGAAGAGAAAGCAATCGCAGAAGTAGTGGTAATGGTAGCAACAGCAGCAGCAGCGCCACCGGCATGTTTGAATGTGAGGAGGGCAAGGAGGAGGGCGGAGGTTAGGACTTGATGCTGCTGTTGCTGCTGCTGCTCCTGCTGCTGCTGCTGCTCCTGCTGCTGCTGCTGCTGCTGCTGCTGCTGCTGCTGCTGCTGCTGCTGCTGCTGCTGCTGCTGTAAGGCAGTGACGGACAGCCGGGCCACCTGGTAGAGAAGGCTAAGGCCGCCATGGGCCAAAAACTTGAAAGCACACGGTTCCGCCAAGGAGGAAGGGGGGGAGAAGGGGGGGGAGGGAGGGGTGGAGGGAGGGGTGGAGGGAGGGGGGGTTGGAGGAGAGATGACCTTCAAAAGGATCGCCATCGCTTCCCCGAAAAAACGGAAATGGAGCGGTTCCCTCTCCGCCTCTTCCTCCCTCCCACCCTCCCTTCTTCTATCTTCCTTGTTGCCTTCCTCCCCACTGACCGAGGGGGGGGAGGGAGGAGGGGAAGAGGGAGGGGAGGAGGAGGAGGAAGGGAGGGAGGAAGGCCTGCTGGCCAAAATCGTGAGAGTCCAGTCCAGGCTGGCAGCGAGGGAAGCCACGCCCACAGACTCCCATATGTTGGGGTGGGGTGGGTAGAGGAGGAGGATGTGGTGGATGCACTGCAGGAGGAGGAGGGCCGAAGGGAGGGGGGGAAGGGAGGAAGCGAATGGGGGTTGGGAGCAGGCGCGGCGGAGACGGCCGGGTGAGGTGGACGAAGAGGAGGAGGAGCACGAGGGAGGGAGGGAGGGAGGGGAGCGGTGTTGTCTCAGGAGGCGGGAGAGGGCACTCAGAAGATTGAGGAGGAAATTTTGTGCCGCCGAGGGGAGGAAGGGGTGCACAAAGCCCTTTCCCCTCCCTCCCTCCCCGCCTCCCTCCTCCGCGTCTTTCCTCCTTTCTTTGCGTGCCAGTCCTGCCGCTGCAGCCGCGAGAAACTCTTGTAAGTAAACTCCCTGTACCTGAGGCAGGGCCTCAAGGTCCGGGTACACCGCCTCTGCTTCCCTTCCTCCCTCCCACCCTCCCACCTCTACCTCCCTCCCTCCCTTTTTCAAGTCGACCACACGCGCTGCGGCATCGCCCCCTCCCTTCCTTCCCCCCTTCTCTCCCTCCCTCCCATAGACTGCCTGCCAGGCATACTTAAAACAAGCAGCACGGTGACGGGGTAGCCAGATGAGGTCCGGTCGTTGCGTGCCCGTTGAGGCGTTTAAGAGGGGGAGGAGGAGGGAGAGGGTGATAATGGAGGAGGAAGGAAGGGAGGAAGGAAGGGAGGAAGGATCCCCACTGACGGTAGGCTCGAGGAGGAGGAGGAGGCGGATGAGCTGAGGAGGGAGGAATGAGGAGAGCGGGGAGGGGGAGGGAGGGAGGGAGGCAGGAAGGGGGAGGGACAGGGTTTTGAGGAGGATAAGGCCTTCAGGTTGGAGTCGGCCGCTACCTGATGGGGTGAAAGAGGCGAGGAGAAGGTGAGGGATGATAAGGGCGTGAAGGAGGGAGGGGCGGAGGGAGGGGTCGAGCGACATGGAGCGGAGAAGGAGGCGGAGGAGCGATGTGACGCCGAGGTCGTCGAAGGGGGAGGAGGAGGAGGATGAGGAGG
>Ga0160419_100341_pt1 | contig 31357 bp, 32 predicted proteins | sample CelAP2metagpilot_2_FD_108196 | JGI IMG/M metagenome (GOLD analysis project Ga0160419, IMG submission 108196) | Phycosphere-associated microbial communities from Cellana algal ponds in Kailua-Kona, Hawaii, USA - Cellana AP2-4-25 metagenome pilot ... | reverse complement strand
CACCGTTCTCATACAGGAATTCGATGGTGCCCGCGCCGATGTAATTGATGTCCGCCATGGCATCCGCGCAGGTCTTGCCGATGCGGGCGCGCTCTTCGGCACTGATGGAGGGGCCGGGGGCTTCCTCAAACACCTTCTGGTGGCGGCGCTGGAGGGAGCAATCGCGTTCCCCCAGATGCACCGCGCGGCCTTTGCCATCGCCAAACACCTGAATTTCGATGTGGCGCGGGGTGGTGAGGTATTTCTCGATATAGACTTCGTCATTGCCGAAGTTGGATTTCCCTTCGGCACGCGCTGTCTGGAAGGCTTTTTCCATCTCTGCGGCGTTCTGGGCCACCTTCATGCCCTTGCCACCGCCACCTGCCGTGGCTTTGATGATCACCGGGTAGCCGATCTCATCGCCGAGGCTCTTCGCCTCTTCCAGTGTCGCAACGCCGCCTTCGGAGCCGGGCACGCAGGGCACGCCGAGCTTCTTCATGGTGTCCTTGGCGGTGATCTTGTCGCCCATGACACGGATATGTTCTGCCGTGGGGCCGATGAAGGTTAGACCGTGGTCTTCGATCACCTGCACGAACTGGGCATTTTCACTGAGAAAGCCATAGCCGGGGTGGATTGCTTCGGCACCCGTGATCTCACAGGCGGCGATGATCGAGGGGATCGACAGGTACGACTGGGCCGAGGAGGGCGGCCCGATGCAGACGCTTTCGTCCGCCATGCGCACGTGCATCGCGTCGCTGTCGGCCGTGGAATGCACCGCGACGGACTGGATGCCCATCTCACGCGCCGCGCGGATCACGCGCAGGGCGATCTCTCCGCGGTTGGCGACCAGAATTTTGTTGAACATCCCCGGGCCCCTTATTCGATGATCACCAAAGGTGCGCCGAATTCGACGGCATCGCCGTCTCCGACAAGGATGCGCTTGATCGTGCCGGATCGAGGGGCAGGGATGTGGTTCATGGTTTTCATGGCTTCCACGATCAGCAGGGTATCGCCTTCGCCGATGCTGGCACCAACGCTGATGAAAGACGGCGCGCCGGGTTCGGCCTGCATGTAGACTGTCCCCACCATCGGGGAGGTTACCGCACCGGGATGGGCTGCCGGATCGTCACCGCCGCCTTCGGCCGGGGCCGGGCTGGCCATGGCGGCAGGGGCCGGCGCCGCCATGGGCGCGGGTGCGGCCTGTTGCGCAGGCATCTGGGCGGCGACCACCTGTTGCGGTGGCTTGCGGCTGACGCGCACATTCAGGCTGTCGCTTTCCGCGTAGTCGCGTTTGACCTGCAATTCGGTCAGATCATTTTCGTTGAGCAATTCCGCGAGAGCGCGGATAAAGGCCACATCAGCGTCATGGGTGTTTTTTGGCATGGGTCCTCGACGTTTCCTCGGCTCCGGTGTGACCGGGTGCACGTTTTTTTCGCTTATATGTCATGGGACATAGCAATGAAAGTGGGGAGTTGAAGGGGGAAAATGATGCACAAGGATGCAATGGGGCGGAGGCTGCGATGAATTTGGCGCAATGGCTGGTGCGGCGTGCGGCGGTTTCACCGACAGCGCCGGCCTTGTTTTCAGGCATCACAGAGGTGGCAGATTACGCCCGTTTTGCCGCCCAGGCCCAGTCAGTGGCGGCGGGATTGCAGGCGCGCGGCGTGCAGCCGGGGCAGCGGGTGGCACTGCTGATGCACAATGATCCGGCTTATCTGGTGGCGCTCTATGGCATCTGGATGGCCGGGGCGGCTGCGGTGCCGATCAACGCAAAGCTTCATGCGCGTGAAGTGGCGCATATCTTGCAGGATGCGGGTGTTGCCCTGGTTTTTGCCTCCCCCGGCCTCGACCAGCATGTTGCAGGCGTTCCGGTCGTCATCACTCCCGGTGCGGATTTTGAGCGGTTCTGCGCCACTGGACCGATTGAACAGATCGCAGCGCGCGCGGCAGATGATCTGGCGTGGCTTTTCTATACATCGGGCACCACGGGTACACCCAAAGGTGTGATGATCACCCACGGCATGCTGATGGCGATGGCGTTGAGCTATGGTGTGGATGTCGACCCGGTTTCGGGCGAGGATACAGCGCTCTATGCAGCACCCATGAGCCATGGTGCGGGGCTGTATAACCTGATGCACGTCCATGCCGGGGCGCGGCATGTCTGCCCGCAGAGCGGTGGATTTGACCCGGCGGAGGTGCTGATGCTGGCCGCGCACCACGGACGGGCGCATATGTTTGCCGCACCGACGATGGTCAAACGTCTGACCGATCATGCGCGCGCCGCTGGGGCAACGGGGGAGGGGCTGCGGACGGTCGTTTACGGCGGGGGCCCGATGTATGTGGCGGACATCTGCGATGCGGTGGATCACTTCGGCCCGGTTTTTGTGCAGATCTACGGTCAGGGCGAATGCCCGATGGCGATCTCTGTGCTCAGCCGCGCAGAAGTCGCGGACCGAAGCCAGCCGGGGTGGCAGGCCCGTCTGGGGGCCGTGGGCCGCGCGCAGGCCGCTGTCGAAGTGCGGATTGAAGGCGCTGCTGCGCCCGGTGATGTGGGAGAGATCATGGTGCGCGGCGCGCCCGTGATGCCGGGGTATTGGAACAACCCCGAAGCCACCGCGCAGACCTTGCAAGACGGCTGGCTGCGGACCGGGGACATGGGGTTCCTGGATGCGGCGGGGTATCTGACCTTGCAGGACCGGAGCAAGGATTTGATCATCACCGGTGGCAGCAACGTCTATCCGCGCGAAGTGGAAGAGGTGTTGTTGCAGCACAGGGATGTGGCGGAGGTGTCGGTCGTGGGCCGCCCGCATGCGGAGTGGGGCGAAGAGGTTGTGGCTTTTGTTGTGGGAGAGGCTGCGGAGGTCGAGATGGACGCGCTCTGCCTGTCGCAGATTGCGCGGTTCAAGCGGCCCAAGGCCTATCTGCGGGTGGAGAGCTTGCCGAAGAACAACTACGGCAAGGTGCTGAAGACAGAGCTGCGCAAATTGCTGGCGAAGTGATCGGCAGAGTGCGCGGAAAATTCGAATTTTCCGGTTCGGAATTTTTGAAAATTCCGGTGCATGGTGCGGGCGATGTGGAATACAACGCCCGCCCCGCTTCGTCAGATGGCGAGGTATTCCGCGCGCAACTCTTCGTTGTCCAGCACTTCTTGGGCGGTGCCGTCAAAGACAATCCCGCCCGTATCCAGAATCACTGCACGGTCCGCCAATTGCAGCGCACGGACGGCGTTCTGTTCCACCAGAATGGTCGTGATCCCCTGATCCTTGATGATCCCAAGCGTCTTTTCGATCTCATCCACGATCACCGGGGCCAGCCCTTCGTAAGGTTCATCCAGCAGCAGCACCTTGATGTCACGCGCCAGCGCGCGGGCAATGGCGAGCATCTGTTGTTCGCCGCCTGAAAGGGTCGTGCCTTCCTGGTTCTTGCGTTCGCCCAGACGGGGGAACAGCTGATAGAGCCGTTCCAGCGACCAGCCCACAGGCGGCGCGATCTGGGCGAGCTTGAGGTTTTCCTCAACCGTCAGGCCCGGAATGATCCGGCGGTCTTCGGGCACAAGGCCCAGACCCGCCTGTGACGCCTCATGCGCCTGCATCTTGTGGAGCGGCTGGTGGTCCAGCCAAATCTCCCCATGGCGGGCTTCCGGTTCGGCCAGTCGGGCAATCGCGCGCAGGGTGGAGGTCTTGCCCGCCCCGTTGCGGCCCAGCAGGGCGAGGATTTCGCCCTCATGGACGTTAAAGCTGATGCCCTGCACGATGTAGCTTTCGCCGTAGTAGGCCTCAAGGTCCCAGACCGACAGATAGGCCGGCGCAGTGGCGGCGTGGTTGGCGTTGCGGTCGAGCGTTTGGGTATTCATATCATGCGTTCCTTCACAAAGGCGGCGTTAAGCGGCGTCCTGGGTTTCACCCAGATAGGCTTCGCGCACCTTGGGATGCCCTTTGATGTTGTCTGGGGTGTCTTCGACCAGCGGCGTGCCTTGCGCCAGCACCGTGATGCGTTCAGCAAGGGAGAAGACCACGTGCATGTCATGCTCAATGATGGCAATGGTGATGTCACGCTCTTCCTTGATCTGCTTGAGGAGGTCGATGGTGTTGTTCGTGTCCGCCCGCGCCATCCCGGCGGTGGGTTCATCCAGCAGCAGCAGACGCGGGTCCTGCGCCAGACACATCGCAATCTCCAGACGACGTTTGTCCCCGCGCGACATGGATGCTGCATTCATTTCGCGCTTGTCGATCAGCTTCATCTCTTCGAGCATATGTTCGGCTTTGCCCAGGATGTCCTTTTCGTTGTCGATGCCTTCGATGGCGTGCATGCGGAACGCCCCGTCGCGTTTGGCGAAACAGGGGATCAGCATGTTTTCCAGCACCGTCAGGTCGCCGAAGATTTCCGGTGTCTGAAAGACGCGGGAAATGCCCATCTGGTTGATCTCATAGGGTTTGCGGCCCAGCACCGATTGCCCGTCAAACATGACCGACCCGGTATCCGGGATAAGCTTGCCCACCAGACAATTGAGCAGCGTGGATTTGCCCGCCCCGTTGGGGCCGATGATCGCGTGGACAGAGTTTTCCGCCACACTGAGGTTCACGTCTCCGAGTGCCTGAAGGCCTCCAAACCGCTTGCCGACGTTCTTTACTTCGAGAATAGCCATGGGTTGTTCTCCTTATTCAGCAGGGGTTTTTGAGCCATCGGGCGAGCTGTCCGACGGTTTCTTGCGGCCAAACAGCCGCCCGATGCGCTGGCCGCCTTCGACAAGGCCGCCGGGCAGGAAGATCACCACCAGCATGAAGATGATGCCAAGCGTGAGGTGCCAGCCTTTGCCCACGAAGGGATAGATCATCGTGACCAACAGGTCTTCGATCCCATCAGGCATGAAGGCAAACCATTGCTCCAAAACGCCCTTGTTGATCTTGGAGACGATGTTTTCCATGTATTTGATCAGACCCGCGCCCAGCACTGGACCAATCAGCGTGCCCGCTCCGCCGAGGATGGTCATCAGCACAACTTCGCCTGACGCCGTCCAGAACATCCGTTCGGCCCCCACCTGCGTGTCCATCGCCACCAGCAGACCACCTGCAAGACCGGCATACATGCCGGAGATCACAAAGGCCGCCAGCGTGTAGGGTTTTGAATTGAGGCCGGTGTAGTTCATCCGCTGCTGATTGGATTTGACCGCGCGCAGCATCATCCCGAAAGGCGACCGGAAGATACGGATCGACATATAGAAGGCGATCAGCATGACAATCGCGGCGATGTAGTAGCCTGCGTTGAAGGTAAATACCCAGTTGCCCATCACCAGTTCCGAACTGGCGCGCATGTCCAGACCAAAGAGGTTGGCACGGGGCGACTGACCTGCTTCCAGTGCGCCATCAAGGATGCGCGGATCGGTGTACTTGGGCTGAAGTCCGGTTTCGCCACCGGTGATCGGGGTCAGCACCGAATAGGCCAGCGCGTAGGACATCTGCGCAAAGGCCAGCGTCAGGATGGAGAAGTAGATGCCCGAGCGGCGCAGGGAAATCCAGCCGACGAGCAGCGCGAAGAGGCCCGCAATCACGATGGACACAACGATGGCCGGGATCACGTTCATTGTCAGCAGCTTCATCATCCAGATTGCCGCATAGGACCCCACACCGAGGAAAGCGGCGTGGCCGAAGCTGAGATAGCCGGTCAGGCCAAACAGGATGTTGAACCCGATCGCGAAGATGCCAAAGATCACCAGACGCTGCATCAGGTCGGGATAACCCGCGTTGAACTGCGCCATGGCGGACCCTTCTGGGAAGGGGTTGAGGATGAAGGGAGCAGCCATCGTCAGGATCGCGACGATGATCAGCAGGCCGAAGTCTTTTTTGTTCAGTCCAAGCATTGTCTTACTCCTCCATCACGCCTTTGCGGCCCATCAGGCCACGGGGACGGGTCAGCAGAATGATAATTGCCACCAGATAGATGATGACCTGATTGATGCCGGGGATCAGTTCCAGCACCACCGCCATGGAGGCGAAGCTTTCCAGAATGCCCAGAAGGAAGCCTGCAAGCACCGCACCGGGCAGCGATCCCATGCCGCCGACGACAACCACCACGAAGCTAAGGACAAGGAAATCCATGCCCATATGATAGTTGGGGGAGTTGATCGGCGCATACATCACACCCGCCAGCCCTGCGACCGCGGCCGCGATGCCGAACATGATGGTGAAACGCTTGTCGATGTTGATGCCCAGAAGGCCTACGGTTTCACGGTCGGCCATGCCTGCGCGGACCACCATGCCGAAGGTGGTGAATTGCAGGAAGGCAAAGACCGCACCGATGATCACTGCGGCGAAAGCAAAGTATACAAGCCGCCAGTAGGGATAGATGATCGTATTGGGATCGAAACCCATCATCGCGCCAAAGTCGAAAGAGCCGCGGAAGGCGTCAGGTGCGGGTGTCGGGATCGGGTTGGCGCCGTAGTAGTATTTGATCACTTCCTGCAAAACGATGGCGAGGCCAAAGGTCACGAGGATCTGGTCTGCGTGGGGGCGTTTGTAGAAATGTTTGATCAACCCGCGCTCCATGATGAAGCCGATGCCGACCATGACGGGGATGGATACAATGAGGGACAGGGGGACGGCCCAGTCGATGATGGCGTCTCCGGTCGCCTGCCCAAACAGGTCGTAGATATAGGGGACCTCGATCTTGGCGGGGTTGCCAAGGAAGTCGGTCTTGTTTTCGTCGATGACTGTGTGGCTCAACGTCAGGAACTTGCTGAACGTCACAGCACAGAAGGCGCCGATCATGAACAAGGCGCCATGCGCGAAGTTCACAACACCCAAGGTCCCGAAGATCAGCGTCAACCCCAGCGCGATAAGCGCATAGGCTGAGCCTTTGTCCAGGCCGTTGAGGATTTGCAGGATAATTGCGTCCATTGAGTGGGTGCCCCCGTCACTTGCGCATCCCCGTTGCGGAATGCGGCGTCAGGCCAATTGGCCAAAATGGCAGGGCGGCGGTGGTGCCGCCCTGCGATCTGTCTTGGATGTGCGCTTAGGCGCCCGGGTTACATGTCCCCAGTGAACCGCCCGCCATCTGTGGGTGATCGGGGTCATAGGTCACCTGCTCAACAGGTGTGACTTCCACGATTTCCAGCAGGTCGAATTCGGACTCCGGGTTCTCTTTGCCCTTCACGACCAGCACGTCCTTGAAGCACTGGTGATCCGCGCCACGGTAGAGTGTTGGACCGTTGCCCATGCCGTCGAACTCAAAGTCTTCCAGCGCTTCGACAACCGCACAGGGGTTGAAGGAGCCCGCACGCTCAACCGCGTCTGCATAGAGCAGCGCCTGAACGTAGCAGGTGTGCGCCGCCTGTGAGGGTGGGAAGCCGTATTTGGTGCCGAAGGATTTCACGAAGGCCTTGGAGCCTTCATCCGTCAGGGACCAGTGCCAGTTGGTGGAGCCGAAGATGCCCTTCACGTTCGCGCCCGCACCCTTCGCCATCAGGCGGGAGTAGAGAGGCACGACGATCTGGAAGTCTTTGCCGTTGACCTGCTTGTCGCGCAGACCGAACTGCACGGCGTTGGTCAGGGAGTTCACCATGTTGCCGCCGTAGTGGTTCAGAACCAGCGTGTCGGCGCCGGACTGGAGCACAGGTGCGATATAGGCAGAGAAGTCTGTCTGCGTCAGCGGTGTCTTCACCGCATTTACAGTTTCCCAACCCATGGCTTCTGTGGAGGAACGCACGGCTTCTTCTGTGGTGTAGCCCCAGTTGTAGTCCGCCGTCAGGTGATATGCCTTCCGGTCGGTGCCGTAGGCGTTGGCCAGCACGGGCGCAAGTGCCGCACCGGACATGTAGGAGTTGAAGAAGTGGCGGAAACCGTTGGCCCGTTTGTCTTTACCCGTTGTGTCGTTGGAGTGGGTCAGACCCGCCATGAAGATCACGCCTGCCTCCTGGCAGAGCGCCTGCACAGCCACAGCCACACCAGAGGAGGAGCCACCGGTGATCATCACCGCGCCGTCTTTTTCGATCATGGACTTGGCGGATGCGCGGGCTGCGTCCGACTTGGTCTGCGTGTCGCCCGTGACATACTCGACCTTCTTGCCGAGGATACCGTTGCCTTGCAGCGCCTTGGAGCTGAAGGTGTTCATCAGGCCGCCGTCGCCGCCACCGTTCAGGTGCTCGACCGCCAGCTCATAGGCGCGCAGTTCGTCTGCACCTTCATCCGCATAAGGACCGGACTGGGGCACGTTGAAGCCCAGTGTCACGATGCTGCCGGTGGGCGCGTTGGTGAAACCTGAATGGCCGTCGGCGCGCAGATACGTGGGCAGTGTGAGGCCCGCGCTTGCCGCCGCACCGGTCTTCATCAGACCACGACGGGTCAGTTTTGAAAATGACATAAAGTCCTCCCGATTGATTAACTGAGCAAAGGTCCCTCCCTGGGCCGATGCAATAGACACTATTGTGCAAAGACATCTTCGGTGGGTTGTGAAAATGGTTCAATAACCCCCTTGATCTGAAAGATTATTCTGTAAATATCTTGTCAGAACTTTTGCGGAGCTTGTAAATTTCATGATACTGCGTTGCAGAAACCTGTTGAATTTCTGTTGTTTTGGTCGGAGTGCCCCTGATGGCTGTTGAAACGCTGACCGGCAGCCGCATCCGCGAACGTCGTGTGATTGCAGGCCTCAAGCAGGCCGAGCTTGCCCGCGACATCGGCATTTCCGCAAGTTACCTCAATCTGATCGAACACAACCGGCGCAGAATCGGCGGCAAGCTTTTACTGTCGATAGCCCAGCGTCTGGGAACGGAGGCGCAGACGCTGACCGAAGGGGCGGAAGCCGCGCTGATCGCGACGCTGCGGGAAGCCGCGGTTGAGGCCGGTCTGACCGGGCCGGAGGCTGCGCAGGCGGAGGATTTTGCCGGCCGTTTCCCCGGCTGGGCGGATGTGCTGGCCGGGACACGCAGGCGGGTTGCTGCCCTGGAAGAGACCATCGAAGCCCTCAGCGACCGTTTGGCGCATGACCCGCATCTGGCCGCATCCATGCACGAATTGCTGACAACGGCAGCCTCCATCCGTTCCACTGCCGCCATTCTGGCAGAGACGAAGACGCTGCAACCGGAATGGCGCAGCCGGTTTCATGCCAACATCAACGAAGACAGCCGCCGCTTGTCCGAAAGCGCGGAGGCGCTGTTGGGCCATTTGAATGTGGAGGCCGATGCGGCGGATGCAGCGGGCTCTCCGCAGGAGGAGGTGGAGGCGTTTCTGACCCGCCACGCCTACCGCTTTGACGTGCTGGAACGTGCCGGTGACACCACCGACACGTTGAAGCAGGTGATTGAAGAGGCCGAAGACCTGCGCTCTCAGGCGTCCCGCTTCATTGCCGCGCGGGTGCTGGAGATGATCTCTCAGGACGCGCAGGCGTTGCCGATGCAGGACGTGCAGGGGGCGATTGAAACCCATGGCACGGATCCGATGACAGTGGCGCGCCATCTGGGGCAGCCGGTGGGGCGGGTTCTGCGACGGATGGCGGCATTGCCTGATCTGGGTGCGGGACTGGTGGTCTGCGACCGGGCGGGCACCGTGATTTTTCGCAAGTCGGTCGAAGGGTTCACGGTGCCGCGGCATGGCGCGTGCTGCCCGCTTTGGCCTCTGTTCGCGGCTTTGGCTCAACCGGGCACGGTGCTGTCGGAAAAGGTCAATCAGGTCGGCCGGGCCGAAGCGGGCTTTGTCAGCTATGCGACGGCGGAGGCTGCAACACCGTCGGGATACAATTCCGTACCGCTCGTGCAGGGGGTGATGCTGCTGTTGCCTGCCGCACCGGATGGGGCTGTCTCGCGCAAGGTGGGCTCAACCTGCCGCGTGTGCCCGCAGGAGGGCTGCGTTGCCCGCCGGGAGCCTTCTATCATGAGCACCGGCATTTGACCGCGCTGACGCAAAAGCCACGTCAGCTTTGACAGCGTAAGCGTTCCGGTGCATCGTCCTTTTGTGCGCGGCACGCCCCGACAGAGGGTGGCAGGACACACGCGAGGGGAGGCGCGGCGGATGAAGCATGTGGTGCTTGTGGAGGACGAGTTAAACATCGCCGAAGCGATCCGTTTTCTGCTGTCAAACGAAGGCTGGCGGGTGGAGACGCTGGCGAATGGGTCCAATGCGGTCGATGTGATCCGCAATGCGGGTCCCGATCTGGTGATGCTGGATGTCATGCTGCCGGGAAAAAGTGGCTTTGAGATCCTGCATGATCTGCGCGCGGATCCGGCGATGATGGAATTGCCGGTGCTGATGCTGACAGCGCGGGGACAGCGCAGTGACCGGGAACTGGCAGAGAAAGCGGGCGTGAGCCGTTTCATGACCAAACCCTTTTCCAATGCTGAGATGCTCGATGCTGTGCGCGAGCTGACGGCGACATGACGGGCGAACCTGAGCCGGTTGCGCCGCCGATCTTTCTGGAACGGCGCAGCTACCGCCGCCGCCGTTTGTGGGACGCGGTGCGGCTCTTGCCGTTTCTGGGCGCGGTGTTGTGGATGGTGCCCCTGATGTGGCCGATGCCGGACGGGGCTGCCGTGCAGGGGGTCAGCACGTCATCCGCGCTTTTGTATATCTTTGCGGTCTGGGTCTTTCTTGCCTTTGTCGCGCGGCTCTTGTGGCGCGGGACGTCCCAGACGGCGGACCCGCCTGACTGATGGTGACCCTCAATCAGCTGATCTTTGTCTGCCTCGCCTATGTTGTGGGGCTGTTTGCGGTGGCGTTCTGGGCGGAACGCGCGGCCATTCGCGGCAGGGGTAATCGCTGGCTGCGCTCCCCCATGGTCTATACGCTGTCGCTGTCGATCTATTGCACGGCCTGGACGTTTTACGGCGCGGTTGGATATGCAGCGCGCTCCGGTCTGGAATATCTGACGATCTATCTTGGACCATCACTGGTGATGATTGGCTGGTGGTGGATCTTGCGCCGCCTCGTCCGTATTGGCCGCAGCCAGCGGGTCACCTCGATCGCGGATCTGATTTCCTCCCGGTTCGGCAAGTCGAATACACTGGCGGTGGTGGTTACGGTGATGGCGGTCATCGGGGTGACGCCCTACATCGCGTTGCAGCTGCAATCGGTTGTGCTGTCATTGGCCATCTTTGCCGCCCCTGATCCCCTGCTTGCCGTTGGCGAAGACGGTGGGTTCAACAAGGGGCAGGCGGCATTCTGGGTGGCTGCCGGTCTTGCGGTATTTACCCTGCTTTTTGGCACGCGGAACCTGAACGTCAACGAACGCCACCACGGTGTGGTGATCGCGGTCGCGGTTGAGGCCGTGGTGAAGCTCTTTGCGCTGATTGCGGTGGGCTCTTTTGTGGTCTGGGGACTTGCGGGAGGGCTGGGCGAGACGCTGGCGCGGATTGATGCTTCCGCCATTGGCCGCTGGGAAGTCGAAGGCGGGCGCTGGGTGGCGCTGACCATGGTCTCGGCGGCGGCGTTCTTGTGCCTGCCGCGGATGTTTCAGGTCATGGTGGTTGAGAACGATGAGGAACGGCACCTGCAAATCGCGTCATGGGCCTTTCCGCTCTACCTCGTGCTGATCTCTCTCTTTGTGGTGCCGATTGCGGTGATCGGGCTGGACCTGATGCCCGCAGGGTCGAACCCGGATCTGTTCGTGTTGTCCCTGCCGCTGAGCCAGGGGCAGAACGGGCTGGCGATGCTCGCCTTTCTGGGCGGATTTTCCTCAGCCACGTCGATGGTGATCGTGGCCACGCTGGCGCTGAGCACGATGGTCAGCAACCATATCGTGATGCCGATCTGGCTGAACGCCGGGTCGAGCGGTGCGGTGCAATCAGGCGACGTGCGCGCGGTCGTGATCCGGGCGCGGCGGCTGTCGGTGCTGCTGATTATCGGGTTTGGGTTCCTCTATTACCGTGTGTCGGGCGGCAGCAGTGCGCTGGCGGCCATTGGCACAATCTCTTTTGGCGGAGTCGCGCAGTTCCTGCCGGCGCTTCTGGGGGGTATCTTCTGGCGCGGCGGGACACGGGCCGGGGCTCTGGCGGGGCTGGGCGTGGGGTTCAGCCTTTGGGTCTTCACCATGTTGCTGCCCAGCTTCGGGCAGGGCGCGGCCTTGTCCGTCGCGACATTTGAACAGGGGGTTCTGGGGCTGGGCTGGCTGCGGCCGCAGGCGTTGTTCGGGATTACCGGTCTTGATCCGACGGTGCACGCCGTATTCTGGAGCGTCGGTTTGAACGCGCTGAGCTTCATTGTCGTGTCTTTGGTTACCTTCCCGGACCCGATTGAACGCCTGCAAGGCGCGCAGTTTGTGAATGTGCTGGAGCACGCAGGGCCGGCGCGCGGCTGGACCGCGACACTGGCGGGCAGCGAAGATCTGATGATCATGTCGCAGCGTATCCTTGGCGCTTCCGAGGCGCAGGCGTTTTTTGCCAGCCACGCGCGCGCGCAGGGGCTGCCGGGGGATCTGCCGGAACCAACGTCAGATTTCGTACAGGCACTGGAGCGGGAACTGGCCGCATCGGTTGGCGCGGCGACAGCCCATGCGATGGTGTCCCAGATTGTCGGAGGTACATCGGTGTCGGTTCAGGATCTGATGGCGGTGGCGGACGAATCAGCACAGATGCTTGAGTATTCGAGCCAGCTTGAAGCAAAATCGCGCGAGCTGTCCGCCACAGCGGCGCAACTGCGCTCCGCCAATGAGAAGCTGACGCAATTGTCGCTGCAAAAGGACACGTTCCTCAGCCAGATCAGCCATGAACTGCGCACGCCGATGACGTCTATCCGCTCGTTCTCGGAAATCCTGCGGGATGCCGGCAGCATGAGCACAGAGGAAAAGACCCGCTATGCGTCGATCATCCACAGTGAGACCATCCGTCTGACGCGGCTGCTGGATGATCTGCTGGATCTGTCGGTGCTGGAGAATGGGCAGGTCACGCTCTATCCCGCCCAAGGACGGTTGAGCGATGTGCTGGACCGGGCGCAGGCGACGGCATTGGCGGGGCAGTCCGATCCGATCCGCGTAGTGCGCGATGATGGGCCGGAGGATGTTCATCTGCACACGGATCTTGACCGTCTTGTGCAGGTCTTCATCAACCTTGTGACAAATGCTCACAAATATTGCCGCGCCGATGCGCCGGAACTGCGGATCACCGTGACCCGGCGGCCCGATGATCTTGTCGTTGATTTTGTTGACAACGGTGCAGGCCTGAATGCGGAGGCGCGGGCCGTGATCTTTGAGAAGTTCAGCCGCGTTGCAGGGCAGGACGGCGAAGGTGCGGGGCTTGGCCTCGCGATCTGCCGGGAAGTGATGCTGCGCCTGGGGGGCAGTATCGAATACCTGCCGGGTATGGCGGGCACGGGCTTCCGCGTTGCGCTGCCATTGGAGGCAATCGAGGCCCCTCAAAAACCTGACATCGCAGGGATATCTGCGGCGTCATAAAGCCGTTGGTAACCCAGATCGCCTATCACCACCCCTCAAGGCCGCCAGTGCCGGGTCGGAGAACATGGGCGAAGAGCACAGTAAGACACAGACAGACCCTGCGGATCAGGCAGGTTTGAAGGGGGGCGGTGCGCCCCCGTCTGCGCTTGTGCGCAAGGCGCATGTCGGGCGGGAAGAGCATCAGGCGCGCGCCATGACGCTGGCCAAGGCACTGCGTCTGACAACAGCCAAGGTGGCGAATGATCTGTTCGACATGGCTTTGGCAGTCATCGGGTTTCGCGCCGAACGCCATGCAGGGGATGCGCTTGCGCCGCTCTTTGACGATACAGGCTTGTTGATGCTGCTTGAAGGCCCGGACCGGCAGCGGGCGGCGGCGGTGATGGACGGTGCTTTGGTCGGGGCGTTGATACAACAGCAGACAATGGGCAAGGTGACGCCAGCCCCCGAAGGGGGCGACACCCGGCCGTTGACCGACACGGATGCCGCCATCTGCGCACCGTTTCTGGATGCGCTGCTGGCCCGTGTGGCCCCTTTGCCCGAAGCGCGGGATGAACAGGCGTTGATCGGGGGATATGCCTTTGGCGCGCGCACGCAGGAGCCGCGGTTGCTGTTGATGGCGATGGAAGCGCAAAGCTACAGGGTGCTGCACCTGACAATAGACATCGAAGGGGGCCGCAGGCAGGGGAAACTGATGCTGTGCCTGCCTGAAGGGGCCGCTTTTGCCAGTGCAGACGCGGGCGCGACAGGTGTTGCGGGGGCGGTGCCTGCGCCAGCAGAGCCGCCTCAGCCGCGGACCTTGACGGAGCCTGTTCTGGCCTTGCAGATCCACCTTCCGGTTGCTCTGACGCGCATCCAACTGCCGCTGAGCCGGTTGAGCACGCTCAAGGTGGGGGATGCGCTGGCGTTGGAAAACGCGGATTTCGCCACCACTCGGGTGCTGACCCCGCAGGGAAAGACGCTTGGGTCAGGCAGTCTGGGACAAGTGAACGGGGTCCGTGCGTTGCGGCTTTTGTCCGCCACAGCGGCGCAGAACATGGGCGCGCAGGACACGGGGCAGGGCTTTGGTGACGGGGTGCCGAATGGCGGCGCCGGCGATGCGGCAATGCTGGCGCTGGACGATCTGGGTCCCACGGCGGCGCCGGAAATGGATGCCTTGCCGGATATGCCCGATATGTCGGACCTGCCCGGCCTGGAAGATGCGTCTGAACCTGCTGAAAGCGCGTCCCTTCCCGATTTGCCTGAGATGGAGGGGATGCCCGATCTGCCAGATATGTCGGACCTGCCGGAACTGGATGATCTTCCCGATCTTCCCGATTTGCCGGACCTACCGGATCTGAAAGCCGGCTGACCCCGGCGCGTGATCAGCCGAAGGGCTTGTCCAGTACCGGTGCGATGTTTGTCAGGTCATACCCGGCATCACGTGCGGCCTGAACGATCTCCTGTGCCGGCACATCACCTGCCTGTCCCAGCGCCCATGCGATGCAGGACCGGGTGCCGGAGGCGCAATAGGCCAGCACAACCTGATCGGTGGCGGCACCTTTCTCTTTGTTGGCGGCAATGACCTCGGGCACCATGCTTTGATGGGTCAGGGGTTGCTCGGCGAAGTGCAGCCCGGCTGCTTCGGCTGCGGCGCGAATGGTATCGGCGCAATGGCTTGGCGGGACCTCTCCATCGGGGCGGTTGCACAGGATCAGGGTGATCCCGGCGGCGCGCAGGTCTTCCATATCCTCGCATGAGATCTGCGGGGCGACGTAATAGCGGGGGGTGAGTTGCCGGATATCCATAGGGTGATGTAAGCAGCCCCGGCGGTTCTGTCCAGCGGGTCCGGACAGAGGAGCAGGGCGCAGCCGACAGGCGCGCGATCCTCAGCCGAGGAAAATCCCGACAATCACCATCATCAGGCCGATCACGGACAGGAACAGCGCCCCAAGGTTCAGGGGCAACACACGTTTCAGCACATCGCGCATTTCCGCATCGGGCAGTTTCTTGCGTTTGGCCCGGCTGACCGTGACGATACACCAGATCAGCCCGACAAGACCCAGCAGGGACAGGGCCGCACCGGTCCAGATCACGATATCGAATACAGATGTCTCAGCGTTTTCCATGCGCGCAGAGCTAGGACAATCCCAAGCGCAGGGCAAGAGCCGCTTGCGGGCCGGCGGGGGGCGGGCTACTCAGATCAAAACCAATTCGATTGAGGACACCATGAGCGACACCAGCACCAATCCAGACGTCATTGAAACCGAAGGCGATGCGACCTACCGCGTGACTGCAAATGAACTGCGCCAGTTCGTTGAGCGGATTGAGCGGCTGGACGCCGAAAAGCGCGATCTGGCGGACCAGCAGAAGGAAGTCATGGCAGAGGCGAAAGCACGCGGCTATGACACCAAGGTGCTGCGCAAGGTGATCGCGCTGCGCAAGCGGGAGCCTGATGACATCGCCGAAGAAGAGGCGGTGCTGGACATGTATAAAGAAGCGCTGGGGATGTAAGTTCCACCGCTTTTATCGTTATTCGCACAGGATTGATGGGTCGCGACCCCAAGCAGGTCCGATCCCCCTTGCACCTCCCCCGTCCCGCCAATAGAAGGGCGGAAATTTTTCGCACGCAGCAAGGCTGCGGGCCCCAATCCCATGGAGCACACATGCAGGTCAACGAGACGCTGAACGAAGGTCTGAAACGTGGTTATGCCATCACCGTGACGGCAGCTGAACTGGACGCCAAGGTCAACGAAAAGCTGACAGAGGCGCAGCCCGAAGTCGAGATGAAGGGCTTTCGCAAAGGCAAGGTCCCGATGGCGCTGCTGAAAAAGCAGTTCGGTCAGCGCGTGATGGGCGAAGCGATGCAGGAAAGCATCGACGGCGCCATGGCGGATCACTTCGAGAAATCCGGTGACCGTCCCGCCATGCAGCCCGAAGTCAAGATGACCAACGAGGAATGGAAAGAAGGCGACGACGTCGAAGTTTCCATGACCTATGAGGCGCTGCCGGAAATTCCGGAAGTTGATCTGTCCAAGATCAAGCTGGAGAAAATGGTTGTTAAGGCCGACGATGCGGCGATTGACGAAGCGCTGGCGAATTTGGCCGAGAACGCGCAGGACTTCAAAGCCCGCAAGAAGGGCTCCAAAGCCAAGGACGGCGATCAGGTTGTCATGGATTTCGTCGGCAAAGTCGACGGTGAGGCGTTTGAAGGTGGCTCTGCCGAGGATTATCCGCTGGCACTGGGTTCCAATTCCTTCATCCCCGGTTTTGAAGAGCAACTGGTTGGCGTGAAGGCCGGTGAAGAGAAAGCCGTGACCGTCTCCTTCCCTGATGACTATCAGGCGGAGCATCTGAAGGGCAAAGAAGCCGTTTTCGATTGCACGATCAAAGAGGTCAAAGAACCTGTTGCCGCTGAGATCAACGATGAGTTGGCCACCAAGTTTGGCGCCGAAGACCTTGCTGCGCTCAAAACCCAGATTTCCGAACGTCTGGAAGCCGAATATGCCGGTGCCGCCCGTGCTGTGATGAAGCGTGGTCTGCTCGACGCGCTGGACAAGCTGGTCAGCTTTGATCTGCCGCCGTCACTGGTCGAAGCCGAGGCGGGCCAGATCGCGCACCAGCTGTGGCATGAGGAAAACCCCGAGGTCGAAGGTCACGATCACCCTGAGATCAAACCGACGGATGAGCACACCACACTGGCCGAACGCCGCGTGCGTCTGGGCCTGCTGCTGGCGGAGATGGGCCAGAAGGCAGAAGTGGAAGTCACCGACGCTGAGATGACCCAGGCGATCATGGCGCAGGCGCGCCAGTATCCCGGTCAGGAGCGCCAGTTCTTTGAATTCGTTCAGCAGAACCAGCAGATGCAGCAGCAGATGCGCGCGCCGATCTTCGAAGACAAGGTTGTCGATCACATCGCGGAGAATGCGAACGTGACCGAGAAGGAAGTATCCAAAGAGGATCTTCAGAAGGCTGTCGAAGCGCTGGAAGACGAAGAGTAAGTTCCTCTGCATCGGAATTTTCAAAAGGCCCCGCTTGGACGCGGGGCCTTTTTTATGTCTGTAGCAGTGGGTGCAGCGCTTTTTGGGCGGCGTCTGGGGTTTCGATCTGCGGCATATGACCCGCATGCGGTATCGTCGCGAAGGTCGTCTTTTTCCCCATTGCGACGTGTAGCGCCTTGCCGCGCGCCAGTGGGATCCAGGGATCTTCTTCGCCCCAAAGGATATGCACGGGGCACCGCACCTCCCCATAATGTGGTTCAATCTCCGCCGTATAGATTTCGTCTGCCTGTTCAAACTGCCGGTAGAAACTCTCGGCACCGGAAGGTGTGAGCCAAGGGTCTATGAGCGCTTGCAGGTCATCTGTGGCGATAGGCGTCGCAAAGGCCCCTTCAATATAGGCTCGGACAATGGCGGTATGAATATGCGCTGGCAGCCCCTGAAAGGCGCCAATGTGCTGGCCCACATGGTCAAAAAACGCTGAGCCCCACGGCCGCATGGCGACAACATTCATCAAGATGAGCCGCTGAAAATCCGCGCCATGCAGCAGGTGCGCGCGCAGCGTGGTTGCACCGCCGAAGTCATGGGCGATCACGGTGGGCTGGTTCAGGTTCCAGTGCTGCATGATCTCTGCAAAGACCTTGCCCTGAACATCCAGGGAAGTCCGGTGGTCCGTGCGCTTTTCCGACGCGCCATATCCCGGCATGTCATACCAATAGACCCGGTTTTTGGCTGCCAGCGCAGGGATGAGCCGGTGCCAGGAGTAAGAAGACCATGGCCATCCATGCGCCAAGACCAGCGGGGGGCCTTCTCCGGCCTGTCCTGCACGGACGTTGCCAGCGCGCGTTTTGATGTCTTCTGAAAGTGTCCATTCCATCGCCGCATCCACCATGTCTTCCAGTCGTAAAAACACCTGACGAAAGTGTGCAGCAAATCGCAATCGCACGGGGCGATGTGAGGGACATGATTTTTGTGGATATGTAAGGACGTGTTTGGTGTCGCTCAGGGTGATTTTGCGGCTCCGTCAGCCCGGACGCAAGCCTGTCTCCACCAGCATCCCACGGCGTTTCGCTTCATAATAGTATCCGCGTGCGTACCAGCTGATCGCGGTATCATAGTCCCCATCGGAGAGCAGCCACGCGCCCCGCAGGTATTTTACCGCAAATTCGAGGTTGGTGTCCGCGTCCAACAGGTCTGTGGGCTGGCCGCGAAAGCCCATGGTGCGCGCGGTTTGCGGCAGGATCTGCAACAGCCCGTAGTAGGGGCCGTTACGGGCACCGGGGTTATGCGTGCTTTCGCGGATGGCAAGCTTGTGTACCAGCGGGCGCGGCACGTCATAGAAATCCGCCCAGCGGTTGATGCTCGCCCGCAACTGCGGGGTTTCATTGGGATAGAGCGGGGGGGCGCTGGGCGCGACGGGATCGGGGCTGCGCCCGCAGGCGGTGAGGGCAGCTGTGGCGGCGATCAGGAAGGTGCGGCGGTGCATGGGAGGCTCACTTTCAGGGTGTCGCAACAGTAGTGGAGGGAGCGTGGAGAGAGCAAGCAATGTGCTGGAATGTAGCGGGTTTTTGCGGGTCTTGGGCAGACCCGTGAGCGCGCGTGACGTTCAGTTGACGATACGTCGTTTGCCAACTGCTCCGGGCAGCGTCCTGTAGGTTTCAAATCCCATGGCTTCATAATAGGCCAGTGCGGCGTGGTTATCCGCACCAATCGTTGCGTCGATCTGCTCCAGACCAGCGGCACGCGCAGCCTCCAGTGAGGACAGGAACAGCGCCCGACCAACACCGTGCCGCCCGGTAGCGGAGGTCACATAGGTCCCGATGATCCCCCAACCGATGGGAAGGTCATACGGGTTGTTGGCGCTTGCGACTTTCAGGGACTGAAAGCCGATGATGGTCCCGGTTTCATCCCTTGCGACCGAACACCGGATCCCGTCGGGATGATCTATATAGTGCTCCAGAACGTGCTGGGCGGATCTGGGGCGTTGAGAGTTCCAGGACAGGAGGATGTCCGTCAGTATCTCGCTCATGCGGGGGGCGTCACCGGCTGTGGCTTCTACGACGTTCATCAGACGATCCTTCACGGTATGGGGCACATTCGGCCGTCAGCGCGCATATTGGTCCCTTGTGCGGGCAAGGCCATGCCATCTGATGCGGTGGTACCGGAAACCGTCCAAACATCACACCATATTTGCCCTTGATCGACCTATGGCAGGCGCGTGCTTTGCTGTTCAAAAGATGACACCTGTGTGGAATTCTCCTAGCCTGTTTGGGACGGCCCCGGTTCGGCTTGATCATCCGGGCCACCATCGCGGCGGCAAGATCGGTGCGGCCCAATGACCGGAGAGCAGGCAATGGCGCGTACATCCCCATCATTCACCCTTGGTGTCGAGGAAGAATATCTGATTGTCGATGCAGAGACGCTCGATCTTGTGGCAGCGCCGCAGGCACTGATGGATGCCTGTATCCGGAAGATGGGAAAGAAGGTCAGCCCTGAATTCCTCAGATGTCAGGTTGAAGTGGGCACGGGCGTCAGTGCGACGATCGCAGAGGCGCGTGAGGACCTTGCCAACCTCAGACGGTCGGTGAAAGAGGTTTGCAATGACTTCGGGTTTGAACCCATCGCAGCCTCGACCCATCCGTTTGCGGCATGGCAGGAGCAGAAGTTCACAGACAAGGAGCGATATCAGACGCTTGAGAAGGATCTGGCGGGGGTGGCGCGGCGCATGTTGATCTGCGGCATGCATGTGCATGTGGGGATTGATGATGACGACATGCGGGTCGATCTGCTGGGCCAGTTTTCCTATTTCGTGCCGCATCTGCTGGCGCTGTCGACGTCATCCCCGTTTTGGGAAGGGCGGCACACGGGGCTTCATTCCTACCGCTTGAGTGTGTTTGACAATCTGCCGCGTACCGGGCTGCCGCCGCTGTTTTCCAGCTTTTCGGAGTATCGCCGGTCCATTCAAACGATCATTGATGCCGAAATTGTCGAGGATGCCAGCAAACTCTGGTGGGACGTGCGTCCGTCCGCGCGCTTTCCCACGCTGGAATCGCGCATTTGTGACGTGATGCCAAAGATTGATCACGCCATAGCCGTTGCTGCACTGACGCAGAGCATTTTCAGAATGCTCCATGAGTTAAGCCGCAAGAACCAGCGGTGGCGGTTGTATGAGCGGTTTCTGATTGAGGAGAACCGATGGCGCGCGCAGCGCTATGGGCCGACGGCGGGTCTGATCGACTTCGGCATCGGGCAGATTGTGCCGTTTGAGGACATCCTGGAAGAGATGATCGATCTGGTTCTGCCACATGCCGTTGCATTGGGATGCGCTGCGGAGGTGGAAAGCGCGCGCAACATTCTGCGGGACGGGACAAGCTCGCAGCGACAGGCGGCTGTGTTTGACGCTGCGATTGCGCAGGGGCGCGACACGGACGCGGCGCTGAAGGATGTGGTGCGCTCTCTGGTCTCGGAATTCAGTGAGGGGGTGTGACGGTGCGGTGCGCGGGTGATGGGCCGGCACCATGGTGCCGGAGGTGCAAACGAAAAACGCCGCGCATGAGATGCGCGGCGTTTTCAATGCTTTAGATGGTGGAAGCCTTAGCTTGCGGGCGTCTCTTCTTCGCCGCCTGCGGCCTCATCATCAGAGGGGCTCTCGACAGCTTCGGCCAGGTCTTCGTCCTCGGACGCAGCGGCACCGATGTCGTCAAACAGTTCGGCAATCTCGAAGTCAGCGGCGGCTTCTTCTTCCGCAGCCAGCTCCTGGATGGATTTGCCGGATGCCTGAAGCTCAGCCTCTTCGGGTGAACGTGCGACGTTCAACTGAATGGTGGCTTCGACCTCGGGGTGCAGCACCACGGCCACGTCGTGCAGGCCCAGTTCCTTGATGGGCGCGGTCAGCACGACCTGTTTGCGGTCGACGGTGAAACCAGCTTCGGTTGCCGCATCGGCCGCGTCACGGGTGGTGACGGAGCCATAAAGCGCGCCCGCGTCGGATGCGGAGCGAATCACGATGAACTGCTGACCGTTGAGGGTCTCAGCCATCTTGTCGGCTTCTTTCTTGGTCTCAAGGTTTTGTGCCTCAAGCTGGGCCTTGCGGCCCTCGAATGCTTCGATGTTGGCTTTGGACGCAGACAGCGCCTTGCCCTGTGGCAACAGGTAGTTGCGCGCAAAGCCAGGTTTGACGTCGACGACTTCGCCCATCTGGCCCAGTTTGGCCACGCGTTGCAGAAGGATAACTTGCATGTGCTTTCTCCTTACTTGACGGCGTAGGGCAGCAGCGCGAGGAAGCGGGCGCGTTTGATGGCACGGGCCAGTTCACGCTGCTTTTTCGCAGAGACTGCGGTGATACGGGAAGGCACGATCTTGCCACGCTCAGAGATGTAGCGTTGCAGCAGGCGCGTGTCCTTGTAATCGATCTTGGGTGCATTGTCGCCCGAGAAGGGGCAGACCTTGCGACGGCGGAAAAATGGTTTTGCAGCCATGGTTTAGTGTCCTTTCTTCAAGCTAAAGATCAACGGCGCTCACGGCGGTCAGGCCGTTCGTCGCGTTTCTGCATCTGCACGGAAGGCAGTTCGGCGTGATCGTCGACCTTGATGGTCAGAACGCGCATCACGTCGTCATGCAGGCGCATCAGGCGTTCCATTTCCTGAACGGCCGGTGCAGGTGCATCCGAGCGCAGGAAGGCGTAGTGGCCCTTGCGGTTCTTGTTGATCTTGTAGGCCATCGTCTTGACGCCCCAATACTCGTGATCCACGAGTTTCCCACCGTTGTCGGACAGGACGGCACCAAAGTGTTCGATCAGCCCCTCGGCTTGCGTGTTGGACAGATCCTGACGCGCGATCATAACATGCTCATACAGCGGCATGCGGTCTCCTATTTATATCAAGGCGCATTTCATAGGCAGGGCGATCATCCTTTGCGGCCCCACCACGAGAGACTGCGCGGTTCATGTATCTTGCAAAGGAAGGGGCCGTATACACGGTTTGGCGCGCGGAACAAGGGGTGCCGCGCGCCTTTCGGTTCAGGTTGCAGGCGCGGTGAACAATCCGCGCCGCAGGTTCAGGGCACGTGCGCTTTGCATCAGGACGATGGCGGTCAGCGCCGCCATGAGGACTTCCGCCACAGGTCCGGCCAGCCAGATGCCCGTTTCGCCCCAGAACAGCGGCAGGATAAACGTCAGCGGCAGCGCGAAGGCATAGGGTTTGGTCAGCCCGAGGATCGCCGCGCGCGAGGCGTTGCCGATGGCCTGAAAATACGTGGCGATCATGATCATCGGCCCGGCGAGCCACAGCATCAGCACCGTCAGCGGCAGGATGCGGACAAAGGCGTCGATCACGTCCGGGTCATCGACAAACCACAGCCCGATGGCCCTTGGGAACAGGCTGAGCGCTGCCTGCACCACGACGCAATAGACAAAGGCGATGGCGATCCCGATCCGCAGACCCTGATCCGATCGCGCCCAACTCTGCGCGCCGTAGTTGTTGCCGACGATGGATTGCACCGCATGGGTCAACCCCAGAAGCGGCAGGAACCCGAAGGTCAGCACCCGCGTCACCATGCCGTAGGCCGAAATGGTCGTTTCATAGCCCGGTTGGTCCAGCATTTGCAGGGCGACAATCACGGCCGTGGTGCCAAGGGCAATGCCGATGAAGTTCAGGCTTTGCGGTGCCCCCAGCGCCAGAATGCGGCCCCATCCGTGCAACAGGGAAGACTGCAACACAGCACCGGGATGCAATTGCGCCCGACCGCTGAACCGGTAGCCCATGATGATCGACAAGGCGAGCAGTTGCGCCAGTGCCGTGCCGTAGGCGGACCCCGCAACGCCCATGTTGAACCACGCGATCAGCACGTAGTTGAAGGCGATGTTGGACAGTGCCACCAGCAGGCTCATTGCCGCCATGAAGCCCACGCGCCCTTCGTTGCGCAGCGCGTCGGAGTTGACGGCCAGCACGAAAGCCAGTGGGGACATGTACGCGGTGATCGACAGATAGGTTTGCGCCATCTCCGCCAATGGTTCCGAGCCGGATGCAAGCGCCAGCGACAGGGGTGCGCCAATGAGCAGATACCCGACGATCAGCATTGCACTGACGAACAGCGCCATGCCGTGTGCGCCAGCAAAGGTCGCGCGGGCGGCGGGGCCATCTTCTGCGCCAAGGTGGCGGGCCAGAATGCTTGACATGCCGTTGGAGACCAGCGTCGCCAGCGCCACGATCAGCATGTAGAGCGGGAAAATCAACGTGACCGCGCTGAGCGCATCAGGCCCCACGTAGCGGCCAAGAAAGATGGCATCGACCAGTGTCAGGAGGCCGTTCATGCCCATCACGAAGATGATGGGCAGGGCGGTTTTCAGATAGATCTGGCCCAGCGGGCCATGGGTGAAGGTGTTGGTTTGGGACATCTCGTAACCTCTTTTCAGATGTTCCGCGACGGGAAGAGGGGCTCGCATTGACCTGTCACGCGGGAACGTTTGAAAGGGTCAGATTGTCGTTTCGGCACTTCACCATGGGCATACGCCTGCGAGCGGCTGGTGGCCGGACCATGGCGGCAGCGATAGGCGTTCGCCGGGCATTTTGCAATTGTTCTTTGTCAAGGCGCGTTGATTTTCTCACATCGTCCCCGTTGCGCCGCGGGGTTGCCCTTTTTTGGGCGTCTTTGTCGGTCAGGTCTTTGGTAACAGTTGTTAACCAGAGTGAAACCCGATGACCTCGACTGCCCAATTGCCGGATGCCGACCTGACTGCCGCACAGCCTGTACGCATGCTGGATGGGGGACGGTTGATGCTGCGCGGACTGCAGCGTCTGTTCGGGGTGGCGTTCATTGTTGTTGCCTTCGGGCTGTGGCTGTTGCCCGGATCGAGCTTTGAAAGCGAATTGCTGCTGTTCAAGCTGTTGTTGTCGATTGTGGCCGGATTTCTTGGCATCGGCTTGCTGCAATCCGGCGCGCCCCAGCTGGCCCCGCACATAGAGATCGACACCATCCGTCGTGAGGTGCGTCTGGTGCGCGCGTCGCAACTGGAGGCACCGCAGGTGCTGGAGCGCTGCGCCTTCGATGATCTGGCGCATGTTGAACTTGAAGGGCCTCACGTGCGTTTGTGGGATGCCAGTGGCGCCTTCATGGCTGAGGTGACACTGACGGATCAAAAGGTCTTGTCAAGGCTGAGCGCATGCCTGCGTGACAGCGGCAAGGTGCTTTGAGCACAGCGTTTGAATACCAACACGCAGGCTTTCAATTCAGCGAACCCCTCAAGAGTGGAGTTTATTCGCTCACGCAGTGTTCATCAGCGCGCAGGGTCTGTTCGTCTGTTTGAGATTGATCGAGAACAGGCTTACCCCAGATAACTTCATTGAAACCAACAATGGAGTTTTGCCAATGACGTCCCCGATCAACACCATCATGTTTGCCACCGCTCTGACCATGGGTCTGGGTGCAACTGCTGCTACGGCGGCTGAGAAATTCGTGCTGGATGCCAGCCACAGCCAGGTGGTTTTCAACTACAATCACCTTGGGTTCTCTAACACCTATGGCATGTTTTCCGGCTTTGAAGGGGAGATCATGTTTGACGAGGCAAATCCTGCCGCGTCCTCCGTCATGGTGTCCATGCCGGTGATGTCAATGTTCACCGGCTGGGAGCAACGCGAAGGGCATTTCATGTCTGACGACTTCTTTGGCGCAGCCGAAGGCGACCTGGTAACGTTCACCTCGACCTCCATTGAGGTGACGGGCGACGACACCGCGCTGATCACGGGTGATCTGAGCATGAATGACGTGACCAAGTCTGTTGTTCTGGACGCCAAGCTGAACAAAGTGGGCGATCATCCGATGGCGGGCAAGCCGTGGATGGGGTTTGATGCGACGACAACGCTGATGCGGTCCGACTTCAACGTGGGTGCCTTTGCCCCAGCCGTCAGTGACGAAGTGCAGGTCACCATTTCCGTTGAGGCGATGAAGGCCGAATAAGCCGTTCCGCTTGATAGAGTTGACAGGCCGCCGGGGATCCCTCCGACGGCCTGTTTGTTTCAGCTGTCTGGTTCTGCCGCCGCGCGGGATGCCGTAAGCCTCACCACCACATCGACGGCAAAGGCGAGGCTGCTTTCGTCCTGCATGTTTGTGCCGACGTCAAAGTCCAGCCGGTTCAGGGTCAGGCTACCGTCCATCTCAGCCTTGTCGTCCGCTATGTTGAGCGAGAAGGGCAGGGTCAGCGGCATTGTGGTGTCTTTGATGGTCAGCGTGCCTTCGGCGATAAAGCCATCCTGACCGGGTTTGATCTGCGCGGTGAACACTGCTGTGGGGTGGTTGGCGGCATCAAAGAAGTCCGCACCCATGGCCTGATCCGTGACCGACCCCAGCGTGAGGGAGGGGATGGACACCGTGGTGGTGACATCGCCCAGCGGGCCGTCCGTGATCGTTTCATCAAAAGTGATTGCGGCGGTCCAGTCGGCGAAGGTGCCGCTGACGGCATTGCCGAATTGTGTAACGGTGATTTCAATGGTGCCGTCTTCGACCTGCCAGTCTGAGGCGACGTCTTCGAGGGCCACAGCCGCCTCCGCAGTGTCGTGTTTGTCGCCACCGGCGAGGGCTGCGGCCATAAACATTGCTGCGATCCAGATGCCAAGTGCGCCAAAGAGCGGGGACTTGGGGTGGTCTTGTCTGGGCAATGGCCCCAGCCCCGGTGTGCCGGGCAACATCCGTCGCAAGGTGGCGTCATTGTCAACGAAGTGGTGCTTCAGGGCGCCAGCAATATGCAGCAGCAGCGACGCGATCAGGATCTTGGTGGAGACCCAATGCACCGCGCTGGCAAGATGCTCAATCTCAACGGATTTCGGCACCAGCGGCAGGTTTTGGCCCAATGGCCACCAGATGGGCGCAAAACCCGAAGCCGCCGCGTGACCGATCCAGCCGGAGAGCGGCACAATGACCAGTGCACCATAGAGCAGCCAATGCACGACCTCGGCCAGACGGCTCTCCAGCGGTTTGTCGGCGTTCAGCAACCCCGGTTTGGTCTGGCTCAGCGCCCAGAGGATGCGCAGGGCGGCGGTGAAGAAGGCCGCAACACCAAGGGTTTTGTGCAGTGAGAACAGCCAGGCTTTCCGGGCGAGCTCTGTGTCCGTTTCATAGGGCAGTTGGTTCGCGTACCAGCCCAGCGGCAGCAGCGTCAGGATCAGCAGCGCGGTGAGCCAGTGGAAGGTTTTTGTCACGCCGCCATAGCGTTCGGATGTGTTGGTCAGGGCCATGGGGTGCTCCGTCTTTGGTGCTGCATTAGGTAACGGCGCAGCGGCTGAGGACAATGGCGATCTGCGCAGAGGGGATGTGCGGCCTTGTTTGCACGCAGGGCAGGCGATAAGCCTTGGAAAACAGCACACGAGGATATCCATGAGCATCGCATTCGTTTTTCCCGGTCAGGGCGCGCAGACCATCGGTATGGGGCAGGCATTGGCAGAGGCGTATCCCGCTGCCCGCGCGGTCTTTGATGAGGTGGATGAGGCGCTGGGGGAGAAACTGTCTGCGTTGATCTGGGAGGGTGAGATTGAGACGCTGACCCTGACGGAGAACGCACAGCCTGCGTTGATGGCGACGTCCATGGCGGCTTTGGCGGCGTTGCAGGCCGAAGGGGTTGGTCTGGACCGTGCGTCTTTCGTGGCGGGCCATTCGTTGGGAGAGTATTCGGCGCTCTGTGCGGCGGGGGCATTGTCACTGGCGGATACCGCGCGGCTGTTGCGGGTGCGGGGGCGCGCGATGCAGGCGGCGGTGCCTGTGGGGCAGGGCGCGATGGCCGCTGTGCTGGGGCTGGATGCCGATGCAGTCGACAAGGTCGCGCAGGAGGCTGCGGGGGATGAGGTCTGTCAGTTGGCCAATGAGAATGATCCGACGCAGAACGTGATCTCCGGCAGCAAGGCCGCGATTGAACGGGCGATTGTGCTGGCGAAGGAAGCCGGTGCCAAACGCGCGTTGCCACTGCCCGTGTCCGCGCCGTTCCATTGCGCGTTGATGCAGCCTGCGGCGGATGAGATGGCCAAGGCGCTGGCAGAGGTGACGATGCAGGCACCAGCCGTGCCCCTGGTGGCGAATGTGCTGGCGGAAGCAGTGTCAGACGCCGATCGCATCCGGGATTTGCTGGTGGAGCAGGTGACCGGGCGCGTGCGCTGGCGGTCCTCGGTTGAGTGGATGGCGGCACAGGGCGTGACGGAGTTTTGGGAGATTGGTGCCGGCAAGGCGCTGTCGGGGATGATCCGGCGGATTGCCAAGGAAAGCACCTGCCGCGCGGTGGGCTCGCCTGATGATGTGGCGGCGGTGGTTGCCGCTTGATGCGGTTGTTTGCTGCTTTGGCTTTGGTTGCAGCCCTTCTGTGGGGCTGTGCGATTGCGGAGAATGCAGTTGACCGCACGGAGATTGAGGTGCGGGGGACGGAATTGTTCCTAAGTGGGGAGATGACGTCACGTACGCCTGCGAATTTCCTTGCGGCACTGGATGCCAACCCGCAGGTCACGACGATTGTGCAGACCTATATGCCGGGATCACTGGATGATGAGGCGGTGTTGCGCATGGGGTATGCGTTGCGGGATCGGGGGCTGAACACCCATCTGACGGCGCAGAGCGAGATCTATTCTGGGGCGGTCGATCTGTTTCTGGCGGGGCGGCAACGCACGATGGAACGGGGCGCGGTGATTGGCGTGCACGCCTGGGCGGATGGATTTGGGGAAGCCACGGATTACCCGCCCGGCGCGGCGGAGCATCAAAGCACCGTGGCCTACACGCAGGAGATGCTCGGAAGCGATGCGTTTTACTGGTTTACCTTGCAGGCGGCCCCGTCGGACGGGATACATGAGATGACAGCGGCGGAAATCGCGCGCTTTGGCCTGCTGACGCAGGCTGTGCAGTAGTAAGAAGACAAAGGACGGAAAATGTTTGATCTGACAGGGAAAAATGCGCTGGTGACCGGGGCGTCCGGTGGTATCGGGGCAGAAATTGCGCGCAGTTTGCATAGCGCGGGCGCTGCGGTGGGTCTGTCAGGCACGCGGATTGAGCCGTTGGAGGCGCTGGCAGCGGAACTTGGGGACCGCGCCCATGTGCTGCCCTGCAACCTGAGTGACATGGACGCTGTCAACGCGCTGCCCGGCCAGGCGATTGAGGCGATGGGGTCAGTTGATATTCTGGTCAACAACGCGGGCATCACCCGCGACAACCTGTTTATGCGGATGTCGGAAGAGGAATGGGATTCCGTATTGGATGTGAACCTTGGGGCGACGTTTCGCCTGTGCAAGGGCGTGATGCGCGGGATGATGAAGGCGCGGTGGGGTCGGATTGTGAACATCTCAAGCATTGTCGGGGCCACGGGCAATCCGGGGCAGGCGAATTATGCCGCCTCCAAAGCAGGGATGGTGGGGATGTCAAAATCGCTTGCCTATGAGGTTGCGAGCCGTGGCATCACCGTAAATGCCATTGCACCGGGGTTTATCGCCACCGCGATGACGGACAAGCTGACGGATGATCAAAAGTCTGGAATCATGAAACAAATTCCGGCTGGCCGGATGGGAACACCAGCAGAGATTGCAGCCGCCACGCTGTACCTTGCAAGTGAGGAAGCCGCCTATCTGACGGGTACGACCTTGCACGTGAATGGCGGCATGGCCATGTTGTAGATGGCGCGCCATTACCGTTTGCGCGCCCCAAATCCTGTGCTAAAGGGGGCGCAGAATCGATATGGGGGCGTTTGACCGCACCCGAAACCTTGTGTCACAACTTCGTGCACGAAGGACATCACCGCCTCAGTATGGGGCATCTGCCAAGTGCCTTTCGGGGCATGCGGAAAAAGGAAGGGCCATTGGCCCGAAAACGTGAGGAAAAGATATGAGCGACGTCGCAGACCGCGTGAAAAAGATCGTTGTGGAACACCTTGGTGTTGAAGAGGACAAAGTTGCCGAGAATGCGTCGTTCATCGACGATCTGGGTGCTGACAGCCTGGACACCGTTGAACTGGTGATGGCGTTCGAAGAAGAGTTCGGCATCGAAATCCCCGATGACGCGGCAGAGAACATCCAGACCTTTGGCGACGCGGTGAAGTTCATCAAAGAAGCCTCCTGAGGCCCGCGCATTTCAGGGCCTGATTGGCCCGGTGCACGAAAAGAAATCAAACGGCATCTTTCCAAAGCGGAATGATGCCGTTTTTTGATTCAAGGCCTCTGCGGGGGGTTGTGGCGGGGTGCTGTGCTGCGGCAGAAGAGGGTCAGGCAGCAATCAAAGTGTGAAGGTAATTCACCACCCATGTCGCGCACCGTACCAACGATTAACACACCCCGTATGACCCTGCGCGCGATGCGCGCGGAGGATTTTGCCCGTTTTGCTGAGATCTGGGCGATCCCGGAAGTGGTGGCCGAAATCACCGGCGAGCCGCGCCCGAAATCGCAGTCGTGGGATTCGTTTCTGCGCAATGCGGGCCATTGGCAGATCACCGGCTTCGGACAATGGGCCGTGCAGGTGCATCGCGCGCCGCAAATGGATGGCCAGGTCGGGTTTTTCTTTGGCAGCAGGGGGTTGGGTGAGGATTTTGATCCCTATCCCGAGGCCGGATGGGTTCTGGCGCCGGAGATTCAGGGTCAGGGTTTGGGGCTGGAGGCCGCGAAAGCTGCCCATGATTGGTTTGACCGGATCATTGCCGGGCGCACCGTCTGCATTATCACAACGGACAATCACCCGTCCCTGAAGCTGGCGCGCAAGCTGGGCTATGTGCCAATCCGCGAGCTGCGGCATCAGGGTGCGGATGTGGTGTTGATGGAGCGCAAGGGACCGCCGGTCTGACCGTTGAGAAGCTGTGCGGGACAGCGCCGCTCTTGAACAGGCGCGCCTGCACCATGTATAGGCCTGACAACATAACAGACGAGACAAAGGCAGGGCCGTGATATGCGCAGAGTAGTGGTGACAGGTCTGGGGTTGGTGACGCCTCTGGCAGACGGGGTTGAGGAAAGCTGGACCCGTATTCTGGAGGGGCAGTCCGGGGCCGGGCCGATTACCGGTTTTGATGCCAGCCGGTTGGTCACGCAATACGCCTGCGAAGTGCCTTTGGGCGATGGCAGTGATGGCACGTTTGATGCCTCCAAGTACATGGAACCCAAGGAGCAGCGGAAGGTTGATACCTTCATTCTGTTTGGCATGGCCGCCGCCCAGCAGGCGGTTGAGGATTCCGGCTGGATGCCGGAGGACAATGAGGGTCAGGAGCGCACGGGCGTTCTGATAGGCTCTGGTATTGGGGGATTGAACTCAATTGCGAATACCGCCGTGATGATGGCGGAGAAAGGTCCCCGCCGCGTCAGCCCGTTCTTTGTGCCGGGGGCGCTGATCAATCTCATCTCAGGGCAGGTGTCGATCCGCTATGGCTTCCGGGGGCCAAACCATTCGGTGGTGACGGCGTGTTCGACGGGTGCGCATGCGATTGGGGACGCAAGCCGTCTGATCCAGCATGGCGATGCGGATGTGATGATCGCAGGTGGTGCGGAAGCGGCGATTTGCGAAATTGGGATTGCAGGTTTCAACGCCTGTAAGGCGCTCAGTACCAAGCGCGGCGATGATCCCAAATCCGCCAGCCGCCCCTATGATGCGGACCGGGATGGGTTCGTCATGGGGGAAGGCGCGGGCATCGTGGTGCTGGAAGAATATGAGCACGCCAAGGCGCGCGGCGCAAAGATCTATGCCGAGGTGATTGGTTATGGGCTGTCGGGTGACGCCTATCACATCACTGCGCCGTCTGAGGATGGTGAGGGTGGTGAACGCTCCATGCGTGCGGCGTTGCGCGGTGCGGGGCTGGAACCCAAGGATATTGATTACATCAACGCGCATGGCACTTCGACCATGGCGGATACCATTGAATTGGGCGCGGTGGAGCGGATGATGGGAGAACATGCGGGGTCTGTGACGATGTCGTCGACCAAATCCGCGACCGGGCATCTGCTGGGGGCTGCTGGGGCGATTGAGGCGATTTTCTCCATCCTTGCGATCCGCGATCAGGTGGCACCGCCGACGATCAATCTGGACAATCCGGCGGT